>Ga0194062_1000599_pt1 | contig 15293 bp, 14 predicted proteins | sample SepL2225m_MetaG_FD_155481 | JGI IMG/M metagenome (GOLD analysis project Ga0194062, IMG submission 155481) | Anoxic zone freshwater microbial communities from boreal shield lake in IISD Experimental Lakes Area, Ontario, Canada - Sep2016-L224-25m | ecosystem: Environmental > Aquatic > Freshwater >... | reverse complement strand
CCATGACCATTTATATTAAAGGCATTTGCATAAACCCCTTTTGCAGTACTTTTTTTGTAATAATTTTTACCACCATCAGGATCAGTGCATGTAACACTATTTCGCTCTTTCAATGAAGGCGCTTTTTTCTTTTTTGCGTAAGCATGGTTATTTCCAAATCCAATCCCAACAAATACTATCAGAACCAGCATTGCTAATACTATTTTTCTCATATTTTTTTTAAAAAAAATAATTAATAATTTATCGTATAATTTTAGCAACATTTGAATTTTTAGTCAACTATAATTCATATTTGCACTTCGGTAAATGTTCGGTTATACTAAAGATATAAATTAACAATAAACTTAATTTTAAAAAAATCATATGAAAACACTAACAAAAAGACAAAAGCAATTTCTAGATTATATACAAACCTATTTAAGAGATCATAAAATCTCACCAACTTTTGAGGAAATAAAAAAGCACTTTAAACTTTCCGCTCTTTCAACCGTACACCAACACATTCAAGCCTTAGTAGAGAAAAATTTTCTAGATAAAGATGGCAGTTCCGCCAGAAGCATAACACTACGAAAGAAAAGTTTATGCAACCTCGTAAAAATACCGTTAGTTGGGATAATTGCCGCAGGACAACCAATCGAAGCCATTGAAACGAGAGGTGAAAAAATAATGTTCACCATAAAAAATCCACATAAAGCCAGCGAATACTATGCTCTCAAAGTCCAAGGCGACAGCATGATTGATGAGGGAATATTTGACGGAGATATTGTTATTATCAAAAAACAATCCGTTGCTGAAAATGGACAAACTGTTGTCGCAATAATTGATGACAATGAAGCAACCTTAAAAAAAATCTATCAAGAAAAAAATAGATTTCGTTTGCAACCAGCAAATCAGACAATGTTGCCCATATTTAGAAAAGAAGTTGAAATTAGAGGTGTTGTTGTTGAAATAAAAAGAAATCTTGAAAATGATATAATTAAAACTAAACAACAGACATTCAAAACATTAGATTTATTTGCAGGAATCGGCGGGATAAGAATTGGTTTTGAAAATGCTGGTTTTAAGACCGTATTTGCTAATGATTTTGATAAATATTGCAAAAATACTTATGACCTAAATTTCAAAAAATCAAAACTTATCGTAGAGGATTTGAGAAAAATTGGAATTGATGATTTGCCAGAATTTGATTTTCTTCTTGGTGGCTTTCCTTGTCAGGCGTTCTCAATAGCAGGATATCAAAAAGGGTTTGATGATAAAAAAGATCGAGGAAATTTATTTTTTGATGTTGCAAGAATATTAGAAGCACGCAAACCGATGGGATTTCTCCTTGAAAATGTAAAAAATTTAAAAGGACATGATCAGGGAAAAACTTTTAAAATAATTATTCAAACATTGGAAAATTTAGGCTACTCAGTAAAAGCTAAAGTTTTAAACACAATGGAATATGGAAATATTCCACAGAACAGAGAAAGAATATATATAGTAGGCTTTAAAAATAAACACTATGCGGAAAAATTTGAATTTCCAGACCAACAAAAATTAAACATAGGAGTTACCGATCTTCTTGAAAAAAATGTCCCTGAAAAATATTATTACAACAACAAACCTCTTTATCAAAAATTAAAAGGCTCCGTAACAGAAGAAGCAAAAGTCTATCAATGGAGAAGGCAGTATGTTCGTGAAAATAAAAAGGGTGTATGTCCAACTCTCACTGCAAATATGGGTATGGGTGGACACAATGTTCCCATTATTAAAGATAAGAAAGGAATTAGAAAATTAACTCCGCTTGAATGTTTTAGATTGCAAGGCTTTCCTGAAACCTTTAAACTCCCAAAAAATTTGGCCGATTCTGCACTCTATAAACAAGCAGGGAATTCTGTAAGTGTTCCAGTTATTGAAGCTGTGGCAAAAAAAATAATGCAAGCAATAATCTGATCACCAAGTCTTAATATTTTCCCCCAATGGTTCTATTTTATTTGGCTTAATAATATCTTTCATAATACTAAACCTTGGACGCCTTTTTTCTTCTTGTTGACTCTTCATTGTTTGTCCACTGTTTACTTTGTGCTCATATATTAAATGACTAGGTATTTCATATACATCAAATGTTCCATCGGGATTTCCGTTGTTATAAAAATTCATAAAATAAAGTTTATCCCATTCGCTTTTTGGTCCAAAAGAAGTTAAATCAGATTCAATACTACTCGCCTTAATCTGCTCCCTTTCTCCAGTTTTTAAATTGATAGTATCAAATGAGGCAGATCCTTTTCCTTTTAATTTTCTTTGATATCTAACAGAATCTGAAAATATACAAAACATACCCTCAGATAAAACTTCAGGAATATTAACTTTTCTTCCATATTTACTAAGACCATTGTTTAATTTTACCCATATATCAAAAAGTTTTTTAAATGTCGTAGCATCCTTTTTACTAAAACGAGCAACTTCTATATTTATCTCATTTCCGTCTATTTCAACTGAGTATTGTTGTAATTTCATAATTTTAAATTTATTTCCCCTTATTCCTCCGACACACTTTCACAAACTCAAAAAACAACGGGTGCGAACTGATTGGTTTGGAAATTAATTCGGGATGAAATTGTGTGCCGACAAAAAAAGGATGAATATTAACAGGCAACTCAGCTATTTCCATTAGTTTTCCATCAGGAGATTTGCCAGAAAAAACTAAACCAGCTTTTTCAATTCTTTCAATATATTCTGGATTAACTTCAAAGCGATGACGATGCCTCTCAGAAATTTTTGGTTTTTTATAAGCGCCATAAGCAACGGTGCCTTTTTTAATTATCGCCGGATAAGCACCAAGACGCATCGTGGCACCAAAATTATGATCCGCTAAATTTTTCTTTTGTTCTGGCATAATATCAATCACAGGATTTTTTGTTTTGCGATCAATTTCAGTTGTGTGTGCATCTTTCAAGCCCAAAACATTTCTGGCATATTCAATAACCGCTAGTTGCATACCATAACAAAGTCCCAAAAAAGGAATTTTATTTTCTCGCAAAAATTGAATAGCTTTAATTTTTCCTTCAATTCCTCGAGAACCAAAACCACCAGGAACAATAATCCCGTCATAATTTTTTAAATCTTCCAGCTTATTTGGTTCCTTTTCAAAAAGCTCACTATTGATCCAACAAATTTCTGGCACTAATTTATTTTTATATGCAGCGTGTTTGATGGCTTCGATAACACTAATATAGGCATCAGACAAAACAAAATCGCCTGTACCAAAATATTTTCCCACGACGCCAATCTTGATTTTTTCCTTAGCACTTTTAATACCATCAACAAAATCATGCCAATCTTTCAAATTCGATTTTTTATTTTCTGGCAAATTTAATTTTTTCAAAATCAAGCGACTTAAATCGTCTCGTTCAAAATTGATTGGAATTTCATAAATATTATCGGCGTCCGGTGCAGAAATAACATAGCGTTCAGAAATATTACAAAACATTCCCAATTTTTCTTTGCGTTTTTGATCAAGAAAAGTTTCACTTCTGGCAATAATCACATCTGGTTGAATGCCTGCACCATTAAGTGTGCGCACGGCATATTGTGTTGGCTTAGTTTTCATTTCTCCCACTTTTGAGGGAATTGGCAAATAACTCACCATCACAAACATGACATCTTCCGGATATTTAATTTTAAGCATGCGTGCTGCTTCCAAAAAAAGAATATTTTGATATTCACCGATTGTTCCACCAATTTCAATTAGCGTTACATCTGACTTGGCTTTTTCAGACGCTTTCTCAATTCGCTCAATCACTTCAAGTGGAATATGTGGAACAACTTCTACACATTTCCCATTATAACCCAGATTTCTTTCCCGCTGAATAACTGATTCGTATACTCGTCCGGTGGTCATATAATTATCATTGGGCAAGGTAATATCCAAAAATCTTTCATAATTTCCCATGTCCTGATCGGTTTCGTAACCATCATTTAACACAAAAACTTCTCCGTGTTCAGTCGGATTCATTGTGCCAGCATCCACATTAATATAGGGATCGATTTTAATTGCCGTGACAGAAAGCCCACGCGCTTTTAGAATTATACCGATTGATGAGGTTGCAATCCCTTTTCCCACTCCACTCATCACTCCCCCGACGATAAATATGAATTTGCGATTTTGTTTCATAATTTTTTATAGAAAAATTAAAATAATATTTACGCTTCTCGGGAAACTTTCAATTTAATTTTTGTCTCGACGCCTTGAGCGAGATTGATTTTTATTTCATATTCCCCGATTTCTTTAATATGCGCTGGCAGTATTATGGATTTTTCTGCAATAACAAATCCGGCAAGATTTAATTCTTTCACAAGATCCTTGGCGGAAATTGAACCAAATAATTTGCCTTCTTTGCTTTTAGTTTTAATTTCAATCAATTTATCTTTCAGTTCTGCCGCCAGCTTTTTTATTTTTTCTAAACTTTCCAGCTCAACTATTTTTTCCTTTTTTCTTTGCACGGACAATTTTTCAATCGCTTCCTTGGTGGCTGTTTCCGCTAATTTTTTGGCAAATAAAAAATTCCGCGCATAACCATCAGAAACATTTTTCAATTCCCCTTTCTTGCCTAAATTTTTAACCTCTTGGAGTAATATAATTTGCATATTATTTTAATTTATCTTTTATTATTTCCATCGCCTTTTCAAATTGCGGATCTTTATTATTTTTATAATCATCTGCGGTCATCTCAACTTCGACATCCGGCTTGATGCCTTTTTCCATAATATATTCACCATTTGGAGTGAGCCACTTGGCCACAGTAATTTTAACACTAGCACCTTGAGACAATCCGATCAACTCCTGCACCGTGCCTTTACCAAAAGATTTTGCTCCAATCAATGTTATATTTTGATTATCCTTCAAAGCTCCCGCCAAAATTTCCGAAGCGCTGGCACTGCCTTCGTTGATTAACACCACCATAGGAATACGACTAAGCACATCTCCGCCCTCGGTGGAAAAATTTTCTTTTTTTCCTGTGCTATCTTCTTCCGTAACCACAACTTTTCCCAAAGGAATCATACGACTGGCAATCAAAATTGATTTATCCAAAAGTCCACCGGGATTATTTCGCAAATCTAAAATTATGCCCTTGGCATTTTTAGCTAATATAGTTTTCACAGCTTGATTAAATTCTTTGTCCGTATTTTCTCCAAATTTTGTGATTTCAATATAGGCAATATCATTATCCCTAAATTCAAGCTTAACGCTTTTGACTTCAATTGTATCACGAATAATCGCAACTTCTTTTGTTTCTTTTTCACCTACTGGCAAAACAAATAGTTTAACTTCTGTTCCTTTTTTTCCTCTAATTAAAGTTACGGCTTCATCAATTGTCATATCGGCTAAAATCTTTTCTCCTATTTTCAAAATTTTATCTCCCGCTCGCAATCCGGCTCTTTGCGCTGGCGATCCATCAAGCGACGCAATAACCGTCAATAGATTATCTTTAATTCCCAGCTCTGCTCCAATGCCTTCAAAACTTCCACCTAAATCTTGGGCAAAAGATTTGCTTGCCTCCGGATCAAAAAAAGAAGTGTACGGATCACCAGTCGCTTTAAGCATTCCTGAAATTGCACCATACACCATTTTTTGTGCATTCAAATCATTATGATTAATATGTTTTTCCTTAACCATATCCCAGACTTTCCAAAAAAGTGCAAAGTCCACACCATTTTTCGAAATTTTATTTTCCAAAATTGCCTGATCGAGTATGATATTTTTTGAACTACTGGGATTATCTTTATTTCCTCGACTAAAACCGACGGTGTAGCTTGCTATAATAAGCATTACCACAAACAAAATCGTCAAGCTTTTCTTAAATATTTTTCTGTTATATTTTAATTCTTTTTCAGGACAAACATAAATAGTATTGATGTTTTTATCCTCCTCTGCACTTTCTTGTTTAATTTCTTGCATAATTTTTAGTTATTTTTAGGCAGTGGTTTTCCTGCATATTTTTTAAAATATTTTACGGCACTAGCAATGTGAATCCAGGCTAGCCGATTTGATATGAGTGTTTTCCAAATACTTTTTCCAGCCGAACCTTTTCCATGATAGTGATAAATTTGTGCAGTTGGATTATAGACAACGCGATATTTTTTTTCCCAAAATTGACGACACCAATCAGTATCTTCAAAATACATTTTAAATTGCGGATCCATTAATCCCACTTTTTCAATCGCTGATCTTTTTGTCATTAAGGCCGATCCCATCAACCAATCAACATTCGCAATACTCTTATGATCAAAATCCTGCATCAAAAAATTAGCCAAATGTTTTTTGGCAAAATTAAACTTTCCCAAAAATGTTCTTCTGTAAATAATTGTTAGCGGTGTGTAAAAATGAAAGCAAGATGGCTGAAATTTTTCATCAAAACCCAATAATTGCGGCCCAACAATTCCAACTTCGGCATTATTTTTTATATAATCCAAAAGAATTTCAATGGCCTTCTTTTTAATTAAAACATCACTATTGAGAATCAATATATACTGACCAGAGCTTTTTTCAAAACCCAAGCTGACCAATCCGCCAAAACCAATATTCGCCTGAGAAGAAATAAATATTACTTTTGGAAAATCTTCTCGCAGCATCATCGCTGTCGCTTCTTCTGTTTCGCCATCGGAAACAATTAATTCATAATCACTGCCCGTATAATTTTTTTCAATAGACTGGAGACAGAGCCTTAAGAGTTCTGGATTTTTATAGCTGGTAATTATAATGGATAATTCCATAATCTATTTGGGCTTAATATCTGATTGCGGAGCAATTGTGAAAATATTTCTGGCCATTTCATGAATTCTGTTATAATTATCACCAATCGGAAGCAAAATATATCCTGCTACGCCCATTTCCGGATTATATAAAAATCCTTCTTCTGAATTTTCCAAGACTCGCTGATAGATCTGTGCCTCAGAAATAGTTTTGTATAAATCATAAAACTTTTGCATTTCCCAAAGTTGCATATCCGTTCGCACATTATCACCAAGACTATTAAACATGCCGTTTATTTTAGAAAAATCGGTCAATGTTCCAACACTAAGCATTTTCTCTTTCACTAATTGAATAACTTGCTGTTGTCTTTTGGCTCGCTCAAAATCACTAGAAGTTTTTCGCGATCGCACATAACAAAGTGCTTGTTCGCCATTCAGTGTTTGTTTTCCCGCTGGCAATTTAAATTCCCCACCACATTCAAGCATATCTTTTGGCGCAGTGCAAAGTGGATATTTTGGAATTTTTCTTTTTACAACAACTGAGACTCCCAAAGCATTCGTTTCATGACTCTTAACTATTTTATTTTCCCAATTGCCTGTTTTGATTGTAAAAAAAGAATCGCAAACATGTTCTTCATTGAACTGCATTGCTTCATCAAATGGCTTATCCAGCGTAATCGCTACACCACCAATTGCGTCAACGAGTTGTTTGAATCCGGTAAAATTAATACTCGCCGCATAATGAATCGGCAAACCCAACACATCACCTATCACAATTTTCATATTTTCCAAACCTTTTTTTTGACCATTTTCTTCTCCATAAGCATGTACCGCATTAATTTTTTGTTTATCGTTTGTGCCAGGAACAGTCACATATAAATCACGCGGAATAGAAATCATAGAAACTTTATTTTCTTTTGGAATAATGCTAACCACCATGATTGAATCGGCTAGCGTTCCACCTCCTGGCAAATTCGCTCCTCGCATACCGAGAATGGCAATATTAATTCGTCCGTCCGTCTCTCCCTTAAGTTCATTTTTAGCACCAGGAATAACATGGGATAAGCTTCCCAAAATTCCACCACCGGAAACTTGTGTCAAAACACGATCAGTTTTCCAAACAAAAATTCCACCGCCAACAATTAAAAGCACTAAAATCAGCATGCTTACTTTAAAACTTTTCTTTTGATAAAATCGCATTGTTTTATTTGAATTTAACATGATAATTATTTAACAATAAAAAAATTATACTACAAGTCTATTTTACCTTTTCTAAAAAACTATTGCAAGACCCATTGTTTTAAATTGGCATCAAATTCATAAATAGTTAAATTTTTAACATCTTTATACAAATCAACTCCTTGTTTGATAATATTTTTTGAAGGATCTTCGGCATCTTCTTGGATATAGGCCAGAGTTTTAATTTTTGGAATAGCCTTATTTATATCCGAAACTCGAACCAGCCAAAGACGCGAAGCATATGGCGATTCTCCTAAGATCGATCCAGTTGTTTCATATTGAACATATACATCCGCATTATTCACAAAATAAAATGTTTCAATTTGCCAATCATTTTGAAGTGCTTTTTCTATGGCTAATTTGTTGATATTATTTTGCATATAATTCATCAATGCCTTTCTGCTTTGAATAATATTTTTATCCGCTTCTATCCCCACGCATTTTATTTTTTTTATATAAATATTATTATTTTCGAGACCATAGCCCTCCACCTGCACATCTCTGTCTCTGAAAAAATCCAAAGAATAATTTTTATCCGTAACAAAAAGTTTATTTGCATTTATTGTGCCAACAAAAATATTTTTGTTATTATTATAATTTAATTTTTCTTCACTGCTAAATTTTTTATACTGACTAGAATTTAGTAAATCGGGAAATTCAGTCCAAACGCCTTTTTCACATTGAACCGGAATGATCTCTTCAAGCAGATCCAATTTACCATCAATTGCTGATTGTTTTTTGGCATAATTATCATCACAAAGAAATACTACAGCTGAAACTAACACAATCAAAAACGCAAGAGTTTGCTTGTTATTTTTAAAGTAAGTTTTTTGATTTATAGGCATTATTTTTTACATAAAATAAAAAAGTGTCCGATTTCACAATGAGACACTTTTTTGAAAAAATTCAACTAAATTATATTCTTTGCAAATATAAATTCTTGCGATCGTTTCCATCAACTCTGATAACTCGTGAAACAACATTTTTTTTCATATCATTTGGATTTCGATAACCATTTTTCACAACACTTATTGTATAGGTACCTTCTTTCAGATCGGAAAATTTATATTTACCCGCCAAGCTAGTTGTATCAGAATTTTTATAGCGTTTATATCTTCCGTAACTATCATATAATTTCACGGTTGTTCCGGATAATGGTCTTAAAGTTTTATATTCTTTAATAACTCCAGCGAGACTATTGCTTTTTCCATAATCTGCCAAGGCAATCGAGGTTACCACGAAAATCGCTAAGACAAGCACCAGACTCAATCCAATAAGCTTTTTCATAAGTTTAATTTTAAACTAATTATTCTTCGCCCAGATTAGCACCTTCTTTTTAAGCTGTCAAACTTAGCTCGCATTTATTACACATAATGACCCATAAAAAAACAAAAACCTCCTCTTTTCGGAGATTTCTATTTTATCTTGAGCGGGTAGGGGGAATCGAACCCCCCTCCTCAGCTTGGAAGGCTGATATAATAGCCACTATACGACACCCGCTTTCGTGTCGGGGCGCCGAGACTCGAACTCGGACTACTTGGTCCCAAACCAAGCGCGCTACCATTACACAACGCCCCGCACATTACTTATAAATCATATCTGCAAAAAAAAAATTAGTCAATAACCGATTTCGTTTTGTCAAAATTATACAAAAATGTCCTACTTGCGAAACAAGAGAATTGATAATTACTTGTTTTTGCTTAAATAAATTGAATGAAAAAAATATTTCAAAATTATATTTTTTTAATTTTCTCCACCACCTCATCAATCAAAAACTGTGCGGTGGAAGCACCAGCGGAAATACCTACTTTTTGAATATTTTTAAACCAACTTGTTTGTAATTCAGTGGCTGTTTCAATGTGCTTTGTGGTGGTTTTTTGTGCCAGACTTAATTGCACTAATTTTCCGGTATTGCTGGAATTTTTTCCGCCAATCACAATCATTAAATCAACTTCTTTTGCCAGCGCGGAAACTTCAGCTTGCTTTGTTGAGCTATCAAAACAAATTGTATTTTTTATTATGACATGTTTAGTTTTTTCTAATACTTCAGCCGTTACCTCTTTTAATAACTCTATTTTTTGCGTTGTTTGACTGATAATGCCCACTGTTGTCTTAAATTCTAAATTTTTTATTTCATCAGCATCATGAATTATTTTTGCCGAATTATTTGTCCAGGCATTAATGCCAATTACTTCGGCGTGCAATGGATCGCCACAAATAATAATATCATAACCATTTTTATAAAATTCGGCGGCGGCCAATTGGGCTTTTCGCACAAAAGGACAAGTCGCATCCAAGATCGCATTGCCTCTCTCAACTATTTTTTGCACAATTTCAGGATCAATTCCATGACTACGGACAAGAAAGATTGCGTCTTTGGGAATTTTATCAATAGTTTTAATTGTTACTAAGCCTTTTTGTTCAAGCTTTTCAATCACTTGCTGATTATGAATCAATGATCCCATGCAATAAACTTTTTGACCATTTTCTAATGCCTTTTCCGCCAGATCAACTGCGCGCCTAACACCAAAACAAAAACCAGCATGTTTAGCAATTCTTATTTCCATCTTTTTTTTCTAATAATATACATCGGTCGATTAGTAACTTCGGCGTGAATATTGGCAATATATAGTGCGATTAGTCCAAGACACACCAGCACCACGCCGATTAAAAATAAAATGACAACTGCCAAAATAACTGATCCGGAAAAATGCAATTCTTTCGTTAGATAGCGATCAACCATAATAAAAATGCCCAGTAGTCCTGAAAAAAAAGTAATAATCACTCCGAGATAGCCTGCTAGTTTCAAGGGAAAAAGACTAAAGGCAATCATACTATTAAAAGCTAGTCGCACTAATTTCCAAAAACTATAACTTGGGACGCCATGGATTCTTTCATTTGCTTCAAAATAAATATATTCTCGTCGAAAACCAAGCCAATCAATCAAAGCTCTGGTCATACGATTTTTTTCTGTCAACTGATTGAATGCATCAATTACAACACGATCGATTAAACGATAATCTGTTGCTCGAGTAACAATTTCCATATCGGAAATTCGATTGATCATTTTATAGAAAAAATAGGAACCGATTTTTTTCACGAAACCTTCACCTTTATTTTTTTTTCGCACACCAACAACCACTTCCGCTCCCGCTTCCCATTTTTCAATAAACTCGGGAATTTTTTCAATGGGATGCTGCAAATCAGCATCCAAAATTATACATGCAACGCCTTGGCAATTATTGATTCCCGCTGTCACGGCAATTTCTTTACCAAAGTTACGCGAAAAATCAATCACTTGCACACGCGAATCTTTTTCAGAAATATTATTTAGTTCCAAAATACTTTTATCACAACTGCCATCATTAACAAAAACAATTTCCCACGCATAATTTAGCCCATCCAAAATCACTTGAATTTTTTCATAAAAAAGCGGAATATTTTTTTCCTCATTATAGACTGGCACAATAATGGAAAGTAATTTTTTTTCTGGTTGCATAAATTTGATAAATTGTATTTTTTATTACTTTAGTATAGCTATTTAGCATAATAAGTCAAAAAGGTTGTATTTTATTTTAATGATTCAAGCTTTTTTGTTTCTTTGCTTACTAAAAGTGACTTCATCTGAATTATGGCTATACTATTTAATTTTTGAATTCGCTCTTTGGCGGATAGCCCATCACGAACCAGCATAGCATTTATGCTTTCCAGATTCGATAGAACTACCAACTGTTCAAGTGAAGAATAATCCCTAATATTTCCAGCTGATTTTTTATTTTGATCTCGCCATATTTTTGCAGTTATTCCAAACAAAGCAACATTTAGCAAATCCGCTTCGCTGGCATATTGCATATTAATTTGGTTTTTAGTTAATTCTGGCGGAATCAATTTTTCTTTTATGGCGTCAGTATGAATTCGATAGTTAATTTTTGCCAAAGTTCTTTGAAAGCTCCACTCGAGTTTTAGCCGACTATTTTCATCCTGTTTAAGTCTTTGAAATTCAACTAGCAAGTATAACTTAAATTCAGCACTTACCCAGGAAGCAAACTCAAAGGCAATATCTTTGTGTGCAAAAGTGCCACCACCATATCTTCCCGACTTCGAAATCAAACCTATCGCACAAGTTTTTTCTATCCATTTTTGTGGTGGTAGCACGAAAGAATTAACTCCTGCTTCATTTTTAAACTGGTCAAATTCGACCAGTTTAAAAACTGGATTATGTAATTTCTCCCATAATCCTAAAAAATCTATTGTACCACGAGTTCTCATCCAATTTTTTACAACATCAGCTGGAAAGGCTGGGTTCTTGTGTCGGGCTATGTCGGTCAGGGAAATATAATCACTACTATTTTTAGTAAAGGTAACTATTTCGATGCCCTCAACTTTTATTTTTTGTTTTTTTGTCATTGGATATTAAGTTTATTTTAAACTTATTTCGGATTCTGCCTAAACGAATTAAACACAAATGGCACGGCACTTAATAATGCTGCACATTGAGCGATGATGCCTATGATTAGTATAGCAGAAATCGTATGACCAAGAAAGAGAATGGCGACCGCAGATGAAACAGCCACCGAGAGCATGCCGTATACAACTTTAATTCTATGCAATGAAAGTAAATATTGCAAAGTTAAATTTACCATCGAATATAGCACAACCAAAACAGCAAACCAACCCAGATAAGCTGAGACGCCATCGTATTTTGCACCAAAAAGAAAAGATAGAATTAGTTTTGGTGCAATAAAATAAATTGTCGTGGCAATCAATGACACGCCCAACATCAAAGAAAAAGCCTGCAGAAAAAGTTTTTTTGTATTACCTTTTTTATGATTATGCTCCGCTGACATTGAAAAAAGCACTGAGGCAATCACACCGGTTGCAAAAAAAATAATCTTAGAGACAATTGTTAGTGCTCCATATTGTCCAGCTTCAATACTACTAAGATTATGTTTTGCCAAAACCATATCTAAATTTCCCAAAGCATTAATGGCTAAGTTGCCCATAAAAAAAGTAGCGATTGTGCTTTTGATTGGTCCAAAATCCAGTTTAGTTATTTCTTGATTGCCATTTTTGCCTTCCACAAAAATAAATTTAAGACAAATAAGCGCGATTACATAAGTGGAAACAGCGGAAAGAAAAAAACTCAACATCAATCCGTTTAATTTCATTCCCAAGGCAATAAAAACCAATGCGGAAATTAATTTCAAGGCACCACCACCAATTGCCGCCCAACTAGATTCCTTAAATTTTTGCCAACCACTCAGCGTGCCAGAAACGCCAGAAGAAAAAAGCGAAAGAAGCATTGACACCCAAACAATAATCAATGGGATATTGCTTTTGATATTTAAAAATCGACTAATATATGGCGTAAGCAGAATTGTCACCAAGAAAAGTGGCACACCATAACGCATTATTTTTTTATTAAAATAACACAAAAGTTCATAACTTCTTTTTTTATCATTTTGCGCTTTACATTCTGCGGCATATTTTGTCATCACCATCACTAATGTTCCAGCCGGAACAGCAATAATCGTCATAAGCGAAATCAAGGATTCTGTTTCTCCATACACTTCCACGCTCACCATTCTGCCCACGACAAGATGAAAAATATAACTCAAAATGTTATTCACCATACTGCCAGAGAAAAGCACAAAACTATTCCAAGCAAACGCATTGTTTCTGATTTTTTTGAGCATATTTATTTTATTTTGTAATACTGCCGATACCAAGTAACGAAGTTTTCAATTCCCTCTTCAATTCGTGTTGTTGGTTTCCAGCCTAATTTTCTTAATTTTTTAATATCCGCCACAGTTGAAGGCACATCGCCTGGTTGCATTGGCATCATATTTTTTTGTGCTTTTTTTCCTAAGACTTTTTCCAAAACTTCAATGTAACGCAAAAGTGTTTCTTCTTTATCTCCACCAATATTCATCACTCCACAGGGCAAGTTAGCATCGAGCACCGTAATAATTCCGGAAACAATATCATCTACATAAGTAAAATTACGACTCATTTTTCCATGATTATAGACATCAATTGGCAATCCAGCCAGAATATTTTTAGTGAATTTAAATAGTGCCATATCTGGTCGGCCCCATGGTCCATAGACTGTGAAAAATCGCAAACCAGTTGTTGGCAGTCCGTGCACATGCGAAAAAACATGTGCCATTAATTCTGTAGCTTTTTTAGTTGCAGCATAGGGAGAAATTGGCGTGTCCACAGAATCAGTTTCCGAAAAAGGCAATTTCTTATTATTCCCATAGACCGAAGAAGATGAGGCATACACAAAATTTTTCAATTTATATTTAGCACTCATCTGCAAAAGATTGGTCGTGCCAAGCACATTCACATCAGCATAAATTAAGGGATTTTCAATTGCATATCGCACACCAGCCATCGCTGCCAAATGCACAACCTTATCCAGCTTTTCTTTTTTAAAAATCTTTTCCAAAAGTGCTACATCGCGAATATCGCCTTTGTATAATTTAAATTTATAATCTTTAAGAATAACTTTAACCCGAGCTTGTTTTAATTTTGGATCATAATAATCATTAAAATTATCAATAATCACCACTTCATCTTTTCGTGCCAATAATTTTTGTGCCAAATTTGATCCAATAAATCCCGCTCCTCCCGTTATAAGTATTTTCATATTTTTAGCCTGCTAATTAAATAATTATAATATTCTTCATTATGACTATTTTTATTCGTATAATCTTTGAGTGTTTTTTCTCGGGCTTTTTCGCCCATTGTTTTTCGCAAATTATTATCTTCAACTAATTGTCCGATTTTCTTTGTCCAGTCTAACTTATTTTTTACCAAAAAGCCAGTCACGCCGTCTTCAATCGCTCCGACAAAAGTTTCATTGCAAACAGCCACTGTCGGAATGCCCAATATCCCGGCTTCAAAAAATTTCAACTCTGATTTAGCTTGGCAAAAAGAATTATCTTCTAATGGCACCAGATTAATATCCACTTTCCAAATATTTTTATAATGCTCGCCTCTCGGCACTAATGGCAAGATAATAATTCTGTCTTTAAATTTATCTAAACTATTATTTTGTTCTAGTGGTCCAGCCAGAATCAATTTTGTATTTTCATATTTTTGCATCACCGCCATCAAGGCATCCGTAATTGTCGCAAAATCCTTGCTATGACTAGCCGTTCCACTAAAATAACCAAGATAAACAAAATTAGCTTTTGTTTTTTTTGTATTTTTTAAAATATTATTTACCAAGTCTAATTCGGCATTACAAACCTTATTTGTCACAACAAAAACTTTTTTATTTTTTTCTTCTAGTATTCTAGCCAGATATTTCG
>Ga0194062_1000598_pt1 | contig 15312 bp, 13 predicted proteins | sample SepL2225m_MetaG_FD_155481 | JGI IMG/M metagenome (GOLD analysis project Ga0194062, IMG submission 155481) | Anoxic zone freshwater microbial communities from boreal shield lake in IISD Experimental Lakes Area, Ontario, Canada - Sep2016-L224-25m | ecosystem: Environmental > Aquatic > Freshwater >... | reverse complement strand
CCGCAGGCTCCGTGCTCGACCCCATCGTTTCGCTCCGGCGCACTGTCTCGCTGCCGCCCCACGGGACGGTCATCATGGACTTGGTCATGGGCGTGACTGAAAGCCGTGACACCGCGCTGGCGCTTGTGGAGAAGTATCAAAGCCCCCGTATGGCGGACCGGGCTTTCGACCTGGCATGGACCCACAGCCAGGTGGCCTTGCATCAACTCGGGGCCACCGAGGCGGAAGCCCATCTTTACGGTCGCATGGCAGGGGCCTTGATTTATGCCGACCCTGCCCAACGGGCCAACCCCGGCATATTGCGGAACAACCAGCGCGGACAGAACAGTCTCTGGAGTTACGGCATTTCAGGCGATGCGCCTCTGGTTCTGCTTCGCATCAGTGACCCGGAAAAAATAGCACTCGTCCGTCAATTGATCCGGGCACACTCTTACTGGCGGATGAAGGGACTGACCGTCGATCTCGTCATCCTGCATGAGGACGTGTCGATATATCGGCAGTCCCTTCAGGAACAAATCACCAGCCTGATTTCATCCGGAATTGAGGCACAGATGCTGGACGTGCCGGGCGGCATCTTCGTCCGCCGCCTGGAACAGATCCCCAACGAGGATCGCGTGTTGTTGCAATCATTCGCGCGGATTGTGCTGGATGATGAGAAAGGCACATTGGACGAACAATGGGAGCAGCGCGCGCTTGTGGAGCCCCCGATCCCGAATTTGACCCCTACCCGCTCCAAGTCGCTCGATGTGACTACACCGCTCCCCCTCCGTGAATTAAGCTTTCAGAACGGGTTAGGCGGGTTTACCCCCGACGGCCATGAATATGTCATCACACTTCAGGACGACCGCATGACGCCGGCGCCATGGGTCAATGTGCTGGCCAATCCGTATTTCGGAACCGTTGTTTCCGAGAGTGGCTCGGCCTATACCTGGGTCGAGATGCCCACGAGTTCCGCCTGACCCCATGGAGCAACGATCCCGTCCAGGATACCCCCGGTGAGGCGTTCTACATCCGGGATGAGCAAACCGGTCAGGTGTGGTCGCCTACACCCCTGCCCGTCCGCGGCAAAACGCCCTACGTCATACGCCATGGCTTTGGCTACACCGTGTTCGAGCATACCCAACACGGCATCGCTTCCGAGTTGTGGGTCTATGTGGCGATGGACGCCCCGGTTAAATTCTCGGTTGTGAAATTGCGCAATGTTTCCGGGCGTCCGCGCCGCCTGTCGATCACGGGATATTGTGAATGGGTATTGGGTGATGTCAGACAAAAAAACATGATGCATGTGCACACTGAAGTGGATCTCAAGACAGGCGCACTCCTGGCACACAATCACAACAACACGGAATTCCGAGAGCGTATCGTATTCCTGGACGTAAACGACACGACGCGAACACTCACCGGTGACCGGAGGGAATTCATCGGAAGAAACGGAAGTCTGTCGGATCCTGCCGCCCTGAAGCGCACACGCCTTTCCGGGAAAGTCGGCGCGGGCCTGGATCCCTGCGGGGCGCTGCAAGTCATGATCACCTTGCAGGAGGGACAGGATCAGGAAACCAGTTTTCGCCTCGGGGCGGCGCGCTCCGCAGGGGAGGCACAGACCCTGATCCAGCGTTTCCGCCGGGCTGATGCCAGCCGGCTTGCGCTTGAGGGGGTTTGGGCCTATTGGAATCGAACTTTGGGTGCGGTGAACGTGAATACACCTGATCCGGCCGTGAATGCGATGGCGAATGGCTGGCTGTTGTATCAGACCTTGAGCAGCCGCCTCTGGGGTCGGACGGGGTTCTATCAGTCCGGAGGCGCCTACGGGTTCCGGGACCAACTTCAGGACGTCATGGCGCTGGTGCATGCCGAGCCCGCGCTGACCCGCGAGCATTTGCTCCGGGCCGCCGCCCACCAGTTCCGGGAAGGCGATGTTCAACATTGGTGGCACCCGCCTGCGGGGCGGGGCGTACGAACTCATTGTTCAGACGACTTTCTATGGCTGCCCTACGTGACCTGCCGTTACGTATCGTGTGTCGGGGATACCGGAATCCTTGACGAAATAATCCCGTTCCTGGAAGCCCGGCCTGTCAAGCCCGAGGAGGAAGCCTATTATGACCTGCCGAACCGTTCCGAAGAGTCGGGCACGCTTTATCAGCATTGTGTCCGCGCGATTGAGCATGGACTGAGGTTCGGCGCGCAGGGGCTGCCTTTGATGGGGTGCGGCGACTGGAATGACGGCATGAACCAGGTCGGGAAAGAGGGGCGTGGCGAAAGTGTGTGGCTGGCGTTTTTCCTTTACGATGTGCTGACACAATTCGCCGCCCTGGCGCGCTCCCGCAACGAGGCTCCCTTTGCGGATCGTTGCACCGAGCAGGCGCGACTGCTGCGGAACAACATCGAACAGCACGCCTGGGATGGCCAATGGTATCGCCGCGCCTACTTCGACTCTGGCGAACCGCTTGGCTCCCAAGCCAACCTGGAGTGCCAGATCGATTCCCTGCCCCAAAGCTGGTCCGTGCTCAGTGGCGCGGGCGACCCCTTGCGTTCGCTCCAGGCGATGCAGTCTGTGGATCAGCGTCTGGTGCGCCGTAATGCCGGGCTGATTCAGCTGTTTGATCCCCCGTTCGACGCCTCTCCGCTCAATCCGGGGTATATCAAGGGTTACATTCCAGGCGTCCGTGAAAATGGCGGCCAGTACACTCACGCGGCCATCTGGGCCGCCATGGCCTTGGCCAGGCTAGGTGACACCGACCGGGCCTGGGAGTTGTTTACGCTCATCAATCCCATTCATCACGGCGGAACTCCCGAAGCCATCGCCACATACCAGACAGAACCTTATGTGATCGCGGCGGACGTCTATGCGGTGGCGCCGCATACAGGCCGGGGCGGATGGACATGGTACACGGGATCGGCCGGCTGGATGTATCGGCTGTTGGTTGAATCCCTCCTGGGCGTGAACCTCGAGGGCGATCAACTGAGACTGACCCCCTGTTTCCCGAAACACTGGACGACCTACAAGGTCCACTACCGCTACCGCCAGACCGTCTATCACATCACGATGACCCGGCGCAGCGAGGATTCCTCCAAGGTTCATCCCGTGGTTCTCGATGGCGTAGAACTGGTTCTGCCAACGGTTCCGTTGGTGGACGATCAACGTGAGCACTATGTTGAAGTGACCGTCTAACGAGCAGCCGAGAATCGAGGGAACGCCAATAATGAAGAGACCAAAACGAATTGCACAACCCTCATAATACGGGTTGTGCTGAATCTGTCGATATTCACACTGGATCTTCAGAGGGCGTTGCAATTGGCGATTCAGGTGGTGACTCGGCGACCGGCTCTTCCCTCAACGATTCAACAACCGGTAACTCAGCAACTTCTCCGACGGCTACCTCAGGCACCTCCACAATCGGCTCAACCGGTGCCACCACTGGAATGACCGGCTCAGGCTCCGCCACGACTGGCGACGAAATAGGTGCCTCGACCACGACCGGTTCGGTCACCACGACCGGTTCGACTGGCGCCACGACGGGAATAACCGGCACCACGATCGGATCCGACGTCACCACCGGCGGCGACTCCGCGACCGGTTCTTCCCTCAACAACTCAACAACCGGCAACTCAGCAACTTCTCCTCCCGTTACCTCAGGCACTACCACAACCGGCTCGACCGGTGCCACCACCGGAATGACCGGCTCAGGCACCGCCACGACCGGCGGCGGGATAGGCGCCTCCACCACGACCGGTTCGGTCACCGCGACCGGCGGCGGGATAGGTGTTTCCGCCACGACCGGATCCGGCGTCACCACCGGCGACGGCTCCGTTATCGGTTCTTCCCTCACCAACTCAACAACCGGCAACTCAGCAACTTCTCCACCCGCTACCGCAGACACCGCCACAACCAGCTCGACCGGCGCCACGACAGGAATGAACGGCTCGTGGACCGCCACGACCGGCGGCGGGACAGGTGTCACCACCACGGACTCTTCCCTCAACAACTCAACAATCGGCAACTCAGCAACTTCTCCATCCCCCACGACCGGACAACCAGAAATCTTATCCACCATTGACTTGGCGGCCCCGGGGCTGAGGGCGATTACCGGGCACTGGTTGGCGACGGCGACGGACACGGCGGGAAAGATACTGGGACAGCAGAGAATCCCAGCGCTGTCATGGATCAGTTGCGTCACCCGATCCCGGCCGGCCGTCGAATCACCTGGCAGCGTCATGACGACCAACCGGTAACCGGCATCAGCCAGGACGGGATCCAGTCCAGGGATAAGAGCCAGGACACTGGCGGGGCTATTAGGCGAGAGCACCAGTCCGATCTGCCGCGCAGGAGTTTGCGATTCAAGCGCCCTGATGGGAGCCGGTGATGGAGCCGCGGGAACTAGCTGCGGCGCGGTCATGGTGAAGCGGGTATTCGGGTTCGCCGTGTAACCCAACTGGCGCGCGACAGTCCGGATCTTCTCTTGGGTAGTAGGGCAGATTCTGCCCTGCGCCGCCTTCCCTGAGAGCACGCGAGAGACCGTAGATTTATCGACTCCAGCCGCTTTTGCGACGGCGTTTATTGAAACGGATAAGCTCATGCACAACCCTAATAACACGAGTTGTGCACACGATCAATGAATTATTAGAAACACCTTCTTGAAAGACATTTCACTTAGCCTAATAGCCCGTACCACAAGGCGGTTTCGAAAACCCTGATAGCGCATATCGCGCGGCGGGGTGTCCTCAAAAGTCTCAGTATTCTGATTGTACATCGGCTGGGCCTGTGCGAGCATTCCATCCATGAAGACGGCGTTTTATATTTCACTGCTGGTGTTTTCAGTCTCAGCTTTTGCGGCCGACGATCCTGATATCGCCGCCGTCTATACAGCTGTTCCTTCCGCTAGGACCATTGACAAGTCCTCTTTCGGTTACCGTGTCACCACAGCGGCCGGGAAGACCGTTTTCGTGAACAAGACCCCTTTCGGGTATCGCGTTTCTGGCGATAAAAGCCCAGTCTTCATCAATAAAACCGCCTTCGGTTACCGGATGTCGAATGGGGGCGACACAACATTCATTAATAAGGACGCATCCGGGTATCGCGTCTCCGGGGGCAATAAGACAACCTTCATGGACAAGACCTCCTCGGGTGGATACCGGATCACGAACGGGTCAAACACGACCGTCATCAGCAAGAATGCGTCCGGTTACCGGGTTTCTTCTGGCCGGTGACTCGATTTCTCGTTCGTTTCTCAAAGGGGTAATCTGCTTATTGAATTCCCTTTGTCCTCTGTGTATGGTTCCGCCTATCTGTGCTCGCGGCGTTTGTGAAACATTGGACTGCGTTGCGGCTTTGTCATATCAGGAGGTAGTGCCTGTGCCCACATTGGATTGGATCGGTCGAAAAGCGGTTGAAAATCATCACCACCAGGTGCCGTTCCATCTCCTGAAGGATGTCCCGGAACTTTCTATCGGCGACCCCGGCACCGGCAACCTGATTGTGGAGGGTGATAATCTGATCGCCCTTAAGGCCCTGCTTCCCTATTACGCCGGTCAGGTGAAGTGCATCTACATCGATCCTCCCTATAACACCGGCAATGAGGGGTGGGTGTATAACGACAATGTCAACAGCGCCTTGATCCGGGACTGGCTGGGCAAGACGGTTGGCAAGGAGGCCGAAGATCTCTCCCGGCACGATAAGTGGCTCTGCATGATGTATCCGCGGCTGGCATTGTTGAAACAGTTTCTTTCACCAGATGGTGTTATTCTGATGTCTCTTGATGGGAACGAACACCGATTTGCAGAACTATTGATGGATGCAATCTTTGGAAGCGAAAACCGTATTGAAACTTTGATTTGGAAGAAAAGCTACGGAGGGGGTTCTAAATCCAAACAGGTCGTGAACCTTCATGAATACGTTCTCTGCTTCGCTTTGAATAGGGATAAGGTCGGTGAAATCGAACTTCCTCCGAGCGAGGACGTGAAGCGATACTATAAATTTCAGGATGAGAAGTTTGCGTCACGGGGGCCTTTCAGGCTCCAACCACTCGCGACGAATAGCATGGATTTGCGCCCCAATCTGAGATATCCGATCCCGTTCTCCGGCGAAGAGGTTTGGCCAGAGAAGCAGTGGCAATGGTCGCGTGAGCGGGCCTTGGCGGCTCTAGCAAATGACGAGTTGGTAATCAAGAAGGTCAAGGGCAAGTGGTCCGTAAACTACAAGCAGTATCTTCGCGACGGAGATGGTGAGGAGAGAGGGTCAAAATTATATTCAATTATCGAGGCCATCTACACGCAACAGGGGACAAACGAGCTAAAGTCGATGTTTGGCGATGGAAAGACGTTTGATTTTCCAAAACCGCCAGAACTGGTGAAAAAAATTATCCAGGCTTTTTCTGGAAAAGACTCCATTGTCCTGGATTCGTTTGCGGGTTCAGGAACCACGGCTCATGCCGTGATGAAGACGAATGCAGAGGATGGAGGAACTAGGCGTTATGTGATGGTGGAGATGGATTCGCTCATTTCCAGTAATGTAACCGCCGAACGTGTGAAGCGTGCGGCTAACGGCTACACCAATTCCAAAGGCGAGACGGTTGTGGGTTTGGGCGGAGGTTTTCGCTACTGCCAACTGGGCGAGCCACTATTCGATGAATTGGGGCAAATCCGCTCCACGGTTAAATTTGCCGACTTGGCGCGGCATGTCTATTTCACCGAAACCGGCGAGCCCTTGCCCCGGGAGCGGGTCACAAAATCCCCGCTGGTTGGCGTCTGCCGGGGCGTGGCCGTTTATCTGTTGTTCAATGGTATCCTGGGCGATGAATCCAAGAATGGCGGCAACGTGTTGACCCGGGCGATTCTGGCCAAGTTGCCGGCCTTCGATGGGCAAAAGGTGATCTATGGCGCCGGATGCCTCTTGGGCGCGGATCGCCTGCGGGCAGAGCGGATTACCTTCCGCCAGACGCCTTATGAGGTGAAAATCACATGAAAGTTGCAAAGCCAGGAACCAAGGCCTTTTCGGCGGATTACGCACGGGTTCTCAAGGATATCAAGACCCGCATCCGTACCGCCCAAGTAAAGGCCGCATTCGCGGCCAATCAGGAGATGCTCATTCTTTATTGGGATGTTGGCCGGATGATCGAGGAGCGGCAAAAACAAGCGGGGTGGGGTGCTGCCGTCATACCCCGTTTGTCGCGTGATATTCGTAACGAGATGCCTGAAGTGAAGGGATTTTCTGAGCGGAATGTTAAATTGATGACCCAGTTCTACCGCGAGTATCCCTCTCAAGGCTCAATTGGGCAACTGCCGGTTGCCCAATTGGAGAACAAGGAGAAATCTGTCCCGGTTTTGCTCCAACATGCGGCACAGCATGGAGCAATTTCGCCACTGACGGTGGCGAAATTGGATCCGGCTGTAATTTTGCCACCACTGGTGGCAAAATTGCCTTGGGCTCATAACGTTCTGCTTATGCAGAAGATCAAAGATTTATCAACACGAAGCTGGTACATGCAGGCTACGCTTCAACAAGGCTGGAGTCGTGACGTGCTGGCCCTGATGATTGACAGTCGCACCCATGAGCGGCATGGAAAGGCCATTACCAATTTTTCCGACCGGCTTCCGCCCATCCAATCCGATCTTGCCCGACAGGTTCTTAAGGATCCTTTCATCTTCGATTTCACGACACTGGAAGAACCGTTTCATGAGCGTGAACTTGAAACCAGTCTTGTGCGGCATCTTGAAAAGTTCCTGGTTGAACTGGGGCAGGGATTTGCCTTTGTTGGCCGCCAGGTCCACCTCGATGTGGGCGAGCAGGATTTTTATATTGATCTGCTTTTCTATCACCTGCGTCTCCGCTGTTTCGTGGTGATTGAACTCAAAAAAGGGGCCTTCAAGGCCGAATATGCCGGCAAACTCAACTTTTATCTCAATGTCGCGGATGACAAGTTGCGCCATCCCAGCGACAGCCCGAGCATTGGTCTTGTGCTTTGTCAGGAGGAAAACCGGTTGGTGGCCGAGTATGCGCTTAAGGGTGTGGATAAGGCGATCGGTGTCTCCCGGTATCAGTTGACCCGCGCCTTGCCGAAGGAGTTCCGGTCAAGTTTGCCTAGCGTTGCGGAGATTGAGACGGAGTTGTCCTCTTCCCGGAGGCGAGCATGATTCAACTCAAGGAATATCAACATCGGGTTCTCGCCTCTCTGCGGGACTTCCTCTCCGAGTGTTCCCGTAATCATGAACCGGCGACGGCTTTTGGGCATGTCACTGAGGCTGTTTATGGCCGCCCGTTGTCATATAACCAAATACGCGATCATCGCTTTGCGCGGATGCCCTATGTTTGTGTCCGAGTGCCCACCGGCGGAGGCAAGACGCTTCTGGCCTGTCACACGGTCGGTATCGCTTTGAACCGATATCTGCCCGCCCCGCATGCCCTTGTGCTATGGCTGGTGCCCAGCAATACGATCCTGAACCAAACGGCGGATGCCCTGCGTGATCCACGCCATCCTTACCGTCGCGCCCTGGAATTGGAGTGTGGCGGGCCGGTTGAAGTGATGCGGATTGACGAGGCGTTGCGCATGTCTCGGGCCACGGTGGAGGGGAGTACGGTGGTGATTGTCTCCACGATCCAGTGCTTCCGTACCAGTGACCCCGAAGGCCGCAAAGTGTATGCAGGCGATAATTCAGCCATGTTCGAGCACATGGCGGCGGTGCCGCCGGAGCGGTATCCGGAACTTGACTTGGGCCCGGATGGTCGGCCGAAACCCTCCTTGATCAACGTGCTGCGGTATCGTCGCCCCATTGTCATTGTGGATGAGGCTCATAACGCCAGGACGGAACTGTCGTTTACGACGTTGGCGGACGTCCTGCCGTCCTGCATCATTGAATTTACAGCCACGCCCGATACGCGAAAGAATCCGTCGAATGTTCTGCACCGGGTGTCGGCGGCGGAACTCAAGGCTGAGAATATGGTGAAGCTGCCGTTACGCGTGATTACGCGGCATCCCGGGCAGAAGGATCAGTTGCTTGCCGAGGCCATCGCTTTGCGGGCTGACCTGGAACGACTGGCGGGGCTGGAGGCTCAGGCGACGGGAGAGTATGTGCGGCCGATCCTGCTGATCCAGGCTGACCGGGTGGATGCTTGTCCGCCTTTGCGTGACCGGCTTGTTGCGGAGTTCGGACTTGTTGCCGACGAGATCAAGATTTCCACCGGTAAGTTGGATGAACTCAAGGGGATCAATAACATCTCCGAGCCCGTTTGCGGGGTACGCTTCATCATTACGGTGGAGAAACTACGGGAGGGCTGGGACTGCCCCTTTGCCTATGTCCTATGCAGTCTGAGGGAGACGCGCTCCGCTACAGCCATCGAGCAAATTGTCGGGCGTATTCTGCGATTACCAAAGGCTACTCCGAAGCAGAATGCCTTTTTGAACTGCGCGTTTATGCTGGCACTGGCTGAGGGGAATCATCTTGAGGAGGTTTTGGTTGAACTTCGAGATGCGTTGGTAAGCAATGGGTTTACACCGCCGGAAGCGGAGGCCCTTATCATGCCGACGATCCAGCCGCTGATGCCGCTTGGGGTTCAGCCCAAAACGGTCACGCTTCCGCCCGAATCGTTGGATGGAGCCGTGTTTCGCGCCCAGTCGGCCGTTCTGGCGGGTAAAGTAAGGATGGATGAACCCAAGGGAGAAATCACGGTATTCGTTCCGCTCACCAAGGCGGATGAGGAAAGCCTACTCTCCTGTGTCAAAACCATCGAGGCGCGTGCGCAAGTGGCGGAGGCCGTGGAACGGGTCCGCCAGATTGAACGTGTTTTCGGAACGGGCGCGACCCGTGTGGCGACACCCTATGAGCAACAAATGGACTTCATGGTGCCCATGTTGTGCGTGATTGAGGAGGGGCGTCTCTTTGAATTCGAGAAGACTCATCTGATTGAACATCCCTGGAAGTTAAGCGCGAAAAACGCGGACCTTTCGGAACGCTATGATCCACAAAAAAGGCCTGGCGTCCGTGCTGGTAACATCGATATTCAGCAGAAAACCGGTAGAGTATCAACCGAGGTGGTGCGTGAATCGGATGCCGAGGATTTCATTGGTCGTCTGCATCAGCAGGTCATGGGGTTCAGCCGTGACGCGGACTGGACGCTGGATGAGCTGGTCCAGTGGCTGGATTCGAAGATTGAGCACACGGACATCCCGCCGGGCGAGTCTGCCGAGTTCCTTCGAAAATGTGTGCGGGGGCTCATGGCGCGATGCGGGATAACCGATGTGGCCGTTTTAGCGCTGGATCGATTCCGCCTTCGTGACGAGGTTGAGCGCCTGATTGAAAGCCACCGGGTTGACGAACACAGGGACGCATTTCAGCACTGGCTTTTACCTGAAGCCGCGTTGTCCGTATCCATGGAACGCGGGCTCGACCTGAGCAAGTTGCTCTATGAGCCAAGTTGGCAGTACGACGGCAGTTTTGTTTTCAAGAAGCATTACTATGGTCCCAAGCCGGGGGAACTGCGCGAACGTAAAGCCGACGGAAATCTTACCGAGGAATTCCAGTGCGCCCAGTTCCTTGACGGCCTTGATGAGGTGGCTTACTGGGTCAGGAACTTGTCCCGCAAACCCTCGTCATTCAGACTTCAAACCTCTACCGACTATTTCTACCCGGATTTTGTGTGCCGCCTGAATGACGGTCGCATTCTTGTGGTTGAATTCAAAGGCGGAGCCGTTGACAAAGGCTGGTATGCCTTGCCCGAATCCGAAGAAAAACGTCTGGTCGGTGCCATCTGGGCCAAGCGCAGCAACGGTCACTGTCTTTTCATCATGCCGAAAGGCAAAGATTTTGATGCGATTCGCGCCCTGGTGACAGGGTAGGGCCTCTGCTCTCACTCTGCTCGAAGACTCCGTATTGCAGTTTCCCATCTCTCATGGCTCAATGAGTCCATGGACTGGTGGATGGAACAACTGAAAAGCCTCATGTGGTGCATCGCCATTGCGACACTGATCAGTTCAATTGTCCGAAATCGGCGCAAAAAACGTTTGTTACGTCGGTTGAAAGGACGCATCCGGGTATCGCATCACCGGTGGTAAAAATACAACCTTCATGGACAAGACCTCTTCGGGCGGCTAAGCACGTTACGGCGAAGCATGGCGGCGTGGAAGAAACTCAGAAGGTGGACAGACACCCCAGCACTGATCCCGCATGTGCAATACGCGATAATGGCCCCAAAAAACCAAACCGGACATGACCAGTGAATCAATAGGAGTTGACCTAGACCTGGAACAAACAGCGACAAGGTGGCCGCAGTATCAACGTAGTTCTGAAATCCTTGTTCCGTGTTCATGGAAAAATGTTTGCAGAAACTGGCTGAAAGTCAAATATGAATAACGGTCAATTACGCCCTTGATTGGAGGGCCAACAGGGACAGGAACATTGTCGAGTTGCAAGTGGCTAAGCAATTTGCGCAAACCTGTCTATACTGTTTGCGCAATAGGTTCTGCTGAGGAGTAGATGTCCAGTTAGGAGGGTCTTGTAGGTTCCCTCAACAACCGGTAACTCGGCAACTACTCCACCCCATCGAGACGGATATCTATTTCAGCAAAACGTTGCGCATCCTGCTCTGATACGCCCACCTCCGCAAAGCCACTCCGCCATTCCCTCAATGATTGGACAACCTCATCCACGACCTCGCCGGCGCACCCAATCCCCCATTGCCGCCCCAACCGTTCAAGTTCGCGTCGTCCGGGATAATGGGCATCTAAATCGAAGAACAAGACATGCTCACGTCTCTGACCGATGTCGGGGATCAAATCGAAAGCCGGTGACAGCCGCCAACCTTGCTGATGATCATGGATCATCATGAAGTTCTTGAGGTGGTCGTCCGTATTTCCCACCAAAGCATTGAATACCATCTGCCTGAACAATCGCTCCGAGTCCACTTGTGGATCCCGGCTGTACTTCCGCACCAGCAATAACAAGTCATAGTAGCGGTGTTGATAATAGCCTGCGGCCTTGAGCAGGGTTTGGAAACTGATCATGTGCCGTCTTCCTTCCGGAATGACGTCAAACCGTCTGACTAACAGGACCATTTTACCTGAACACGATAGAAGACGAGTCTCTGGAACCAGTAGTCCAGCCTGCCTAGCCAGCTGCAGGGTTGCCGCTTCAATCCGAACGACATCCACCTGATCTTTAACGCTCGGGAATTTGGCGATATAATGCAATCCGGTTTCATCATCCACCACAACGGCCTTGGGACGGGCACCCCCTGGAGAGCTTCCCGCGCTCAGCAAGAGCGTGATGACTGAATCCAAGGGTTCACCACGCTCAAATCTCGCAGCCGCCTCAACGAGTTCTGATAGATGCAGGGAGGAAACCTCAGGGGCAGACTCCGGCAAACGACCCTCTGCACTGTACGACAACGCACCCAATCCCGATGAGCCTAGCGCTAACAGCAATCCCGGCAAGTGCTGATCCCGACGGGCAATCTTTTGCTTCCGGATCAGAAGATTACGGCCCCAGTCATCAGGAAGACTATCTTCAAACACACCGAAAAAGCCCGGATGAACGGTAGAAATGGCTTCGCCTTGCAGTGGCAACGATACTGGATCCAAGGCATACTTCTCTTTGCGGCTTAGAAATTCAGAATCATACTGGAATGCGCTTCGCAAACGGCCATGATCTTCAATTTCCGCGATCAAATCCCCAACAGGACGAGGTTCTCCCAAAGACCGTTCCCAGACTTTTACTCGAACCATCATGACACCCTCCGCGAGGCTCGTTGCCGATGCGGGTCATTCTTCCGCTCATATTTTTCAAAAAGGTTTTCCGGCTCGGCCAACAGACCATCCATCTGATCCAGCCGATCCAGGATTTCCAAAGACTTCACCCATGAATCAATCAGTACGGTCGAATTACCTGCCTCCATCTTCCTCAGGGTGGGAACACTCACCCCTATTCGGGCCGCAAACATGGATTGGGTATCATTCCGACTGATTCGCTCCCGCCTCAATCGCTCACCCATCTCTCGCAATTTGTCTTCACGCACACCCATAATGCGATCTATAATTTCATTTATTGCTACAAAGTCAATGTAATTGAAATTATAATTGTTCAGCCTGGGTTCGCACCTCTTGATTGGAGGGCAGCGGGCTCGTAGTGGGGAGGAACTGTCTTCTCGCCTTGCGGGAATCCGATCTTGAAGCCATAAGGATCTAGTGCTAGGTTTGCTGTGTGAAAATGATTCAAGAAGCATTAACTGACATTCAGTCCACCCAAGATCTTCTCGAAAAGGCCATGAAATTATCTGGCCTGGTGACAACCGTATTCAAAAAAGCCGGATGGGATCTTGTGGTTGTTGGAGGGTCCGCTGTGGAATTCTACACAGAAGGGGCCTATATGTCTGGCGATGTGGATTTTTGCCGCCGAACGCTCTCCCCTATTCCCTTACGCACCGCACAGGATGTCATGAGTCAACTTGACGCAACGGGCGGCCCTCGAAGCTGGATGGTAGCAGGACTGTTCGTTGACTTGCTTGGATTTCTGGAGAATGAGTCCATATCCCCCTGCCGCGAGATTGAAACACCGTATGGTCGCATCAGTATTCTACCGATTGAGTTAACCCTTGTTGAACGTGTCCTGACCGCCGTATACCCCCGTCCTGATACCGAGGCTAGAGCTGTTGCAAAGAAGCTCATGGCCGTCTGCCTCAAGGGTGGAATTGACATCAACTGGGTGGAAGCCGAACGCCTGGCCGATTTGCCCTCGTTCCGAATCCTGGAAAAATTTCGCCGATTCAAGAAGGAGATTTCTGATGAAATCAACCTCACTCCTTAAAACTTCATGGACGTGGGAAGAATGGCAACAAAGCCGAGCACTCCGCAGAGCTATCTCCGAGCAGATTGGTCCCACCGAAATACGCCGACGCAAAAGCTCTTCTGACCGTCGTCTGCGCGCCGCCTTTTCAGGCCGACGCGCACCCTGAGTTCAGCAACGGCTTTTTCACAATTCGTCCATCATCTCGGCGGCGCCAGATTTTTTGATCCACGCCCGTTCATCCATGGCCGCGCGAAGCACGAATACACCGATGGCCACATATACCAGACCCAGTACAATGCCGAGAACGGCTTTGGCTTCCACGGACCACGGTAGCAGGACGAAGATCCCGACATGAAAAAGCACTGCGCCGAGGCAGATGAGGCCTATCACAAGCCCCATCCCCATCAGCCCGAGCGCCGATAATCGCGCCATCTTCACACCGTGCAGATAGGACTTCGCGGCCTCGATCTTGAGCAGTTGAATCGTCAGATGCCGGTAGTTATCCAGCATCTTGATCGCGATGGCCGACAGGATTCCCTTGAGCAGATCTTTGAACATAAGTCCACCTGGTGATCGAGGCTACTTGCGATTCCGACCGAGAATGTACCCGAGCAACAGGCCAACAGCCGCCGTACCCGCGATATATTGCCACGGATTATGGTGCACATGCTTATCCACGTCACCCGCGAGTTCACGAGCCTTCTCGACGCCAACGTCCCTCGCATGGGCAGCCGCATGAACGGCGTGTTTCCCGGCGTCGGATAACGATTTAGCGATACTGCTTTCGGTCTCTACAATAACGTCCCTGAGATGGGCATACTTATCAGTCATGAGCGTCCTCAGTTCGTCCTTCTTCTGTTTGGCCGCCTCATCCAGAAGCTTCAAGGCTTCCGAAATTTTTTCACTGCTTGTGTGTTCCATAATAATAACAATCCTTCTTTTCTATTGAGTCTCTATTTGCGTTAAACACGGAAATTGCTGCCGGCGGCACCTTGCGGCCCCGCCGGCAACGATCCGTTCTCTTATTTCATCTTGATCGCTTCAACCGTCATCTCGTTCTTCACGCTGCGCACGCCCTGGATGTCATCAACCAGTTTGGTGACCAGCGATTTCTCGGCATAGTTTTTGGCAATGCCGGTCAAGGTGACCACGCCATTCTGGGTCTCGACCTTGGTCTTCAGGGAACTGGTCGAACGATGGGTCATCAACGCCGTTTTGACCTGGGCGGTGATGGACGCATCATCAATCTTCGCGCCTTCGCTTCGTTCCGCCAGTTCAGGCGTCGCCGCCACCACCAGCTCATTCTTCACTTCTTTCACGCCCTCGATATCTTTGGCGTATTCTGAGGTCAGTTCCTTCTGGGCCGTGCTGGAGGCATCACCCTTCAACGTCACGACGCCATCCTTCACCTCAACGGTGGTCTTGCTGGCGTTCACATTGCGGTGAAACATCAGGGCAAGCTTCACTTTCCGGCCCATCCAGGTATCCGCATTGTCAGCCGCCACTTCCGCCTTGGTCGCCAGTTGGTTATCCACGCGGATG
>Ga0194062_1000597_pt1 | contig 15313 bp, 17 predicted proteins | sample SepL2225m_MetaG_FD_155481 | JGI IMG/M metagenome (GOLD analysis project Ga0194062, IMG submission 155481) | Anoxic zone freshwater microbial communities from boreal shield lake in IISD Experimental Lakes Area, Ontario, Canada - Sep2016-L224-25m | ecosystem: Environmental > Aquatic > Freshwater >... | reverse complement strand
GATTTAGACTATTAACTACAAATTATTACTATTATATTTATAGACTATAAATATTTAGTTGACTATGACAAAAAAACCTTTTAAAGTTAAATCCCTTAAAAACCTTAAATTAAGCCATTATTTTTGTTATTAGGTACATCTTACTAATACAAATTTCATTAAGATTATTTTTAGGTCTTATCTTGACGTAGAGTGATTGGTTAAATAATTTCACTTTACATCTTTAGTGATTGTTTTTTTAACTTAGAGTGAAAATCTTTATTTTAATTTCGGAGACATGATCATGATGCTAACTATCATTCCATTTATAGAAGGTCCAAAATATGGGGATGACTCATGGATTGAGGCGCTGAAGATAATTGGAACCGAGCTCAGTAATAAAAAAGTGCGACAAATTTTTTTTGTACATGGAACATTTGTTGGCAATGATCCTCTTGGCTTACTTTCTTTGCTATCAGATTTTGGGGTGACCCCAATATTAGATGGTATAAAGAGCACGCTTGAGGTAGTTGATAAAGATGTAACAGATTTAATTTTGGATGACGTGGGAAATTATTCTGAGAAATATGTCAATGATTTTAGTCAAGCTATAGGCTATGATCTATCCTGTGCGAGAAATCGTTTTATCTGGGGCAGTGGTAACTTTCACCGTGCTCGCCTTGATGGCACATTAGAATTAGCTAAAGTTCTAGCTGGAAGTATAGTTGACAAAGAAATAAAAAGTGACGAGACGATTCTGTTAGAAGGGCATAGCCATGCTGGACAACTGTTTGCTTTGTTGACAAATCTACTCGCCAACAACCAATTAGCAAATGATTTATTGACTCATCTAGAAGCTAAGCCACATCCATATATCACTATTACAGAAATTCAAAATTATCTTGAGACAATTCGAACAGTTAAACTGGATTTTGTAACTTTTGGAACACCAGTTCGTTACTCTTGGGGTGGGTACACTAATTTTCGTTTATTACCAGTGATCAATCACCGTCATAATTCCGATTTTTCTGGACTTTTAACAATTCGGGATGGTGATTATGTTCAGCAATGGGGGGTTGAAGGGACTGATACTGTGCAAATCCAAGAGAAGGATGAGGAAAATCAACTTTCTACAATCATTGGAGACCAAGGCGATGATATAGCAGCTTTTTTGGCTAGTTATCGCAATAATCAACGTAGACAGCCTAAATTAATTTCTCCCTCTATTAATGCAGGCCAGATTTTCGAAAATGTCTATGTTGATTACAAAGATAATTTAAATGCATTTAACCCTCTAAATCCTCTTTACTCTGTCGAAAACGTTTTTGGTCATGGAGTTTATACTACAAAAAAAGCCATGCTTTATAATCTTAGCCTAATTAGGGAAAGACTCTATAGTTAGCGACGTTATTTATTTTAGAAACTAAGGATTTAAAGTAGCATTTTAAACAACTACTAGCATCTATCCCAACCGTTGGTTTGTACAAGAAAAAGTAGAAAATATGAACTAACCAATAAATCAGGTGATGGATGGTTGTAGGCCTCCTGTCAAGTAGTGAGCACACATTACCATAACATTAGCAAGAGGTGAAATTAGTGTTAACTGAAAATGAAAAAAATAAAATCAGACAATCAGTAATTGACGCATATAAAAGAAAGTATCCTGACTGGGAAGATGTTTGGATTACCGACATTGTCGATAATAGATTATTTGGGGTATTGGTATCTATTGCATCAGCAAAATATCCTGATGGAGAAATATGTATCTATAGAAAAAAAGACTGTGAGGTACTTATATTTGATAGTACGCCTCAACTGTTAAATGATATTGATAGGAAGGCTTCAACAATATTGACCTCTAAAGAGCTACTAGTTTTCATTATTGTTATTTGGATACTAGGTATTTTTACTGGAATTGTTTTTTATTTCCGTGACGATGGTGCAATAGCGTTGGTAACAACAGGTATGGCTGGAATTCTTGGTACCTTTGCAGGTGTAAAAGTTTCAAAGTCGCATGATAATGACTAACAAGTCAGTTAGTGATGTTTTACTCCATTTTTGAATCCGCTATCCCTATTTAATGAATGGCACGCTAGTAAGGTAAGTAATGATGGCAGAAAATACTTCCAACCCTAATGTACTGATCAAGCATGTGTTTGTGCTAATGATGGAGAATCGTTCCTTCGATCATATGCTGGGTTTTTCCAATATCACAGGTACAGATGCGGTAACGGGGCGACCTACTGCTATAGATGGCTTATCTCAGCATTACAGCAATACTTATAATAATAAACCTTATTCAGTAGGCGGACCTGCGGACTGGTCCATGAGCCACGGCCCAGCGCATGAGCTGAAAAATGTTTTGCAGCAATTATGTGGAGTAGGCACTAATTTTCCGCCCGCCCATCCCTATCCACCTATTAACCAGTCCGGCTATGTTTACGATTTTGTGACCGATTCCCTGCGTAGCTGCGCTAAGCCATATTAAAATTGATGATTACCAACATTTTGAACGTTTTTCCACAGATATTAAGAGTTATTATCCTTATTTTTATACGCTTATAGAACCTAATTACGGCGATGTCAGTGATGGCTCTTACTCTGGAGGCCAATCACAACACCCAAAGGATGATGTACGCAATGGAGAACAACTGATCAAGAGTGTTTATGAAACTATCCGCAACTCACCGCTGTGGGAAAATAGTATTTTGATTATCACTTACGATGAACATGGAGGCTTATTTGAGTGAGGTTGCACAACAGATTAGCAAAAGTAAGTCTGGTATATAACGGAAAAATGAAAAGCCACGATTTGATTGGCTTCTATTGAAAAACGAAAACTAATAACGGCCTATGATAATGAATTGCTAAAACAGTTCTGATTACTTCTGTTATGGCAAAAAAACGGTTTTTTGAAGCTCCACTGATGAATATTTTTTTGAACAAAGAGGTCAAAAAATGAAATACACTGTCTTAATAAAGATTTTACTGGTTTTATTATGTGCACCAAGCTTAGTGGTAGCAGACTCGATAACACCGGAAATAGTCCAGCCAAACGATAAACTGGTTCTGCAACTGAACCACTCTATTACACTGACAATAAATAAAGTAGCTGATTGGCAACAATTGGGGAAGTTTGATGCAAAGAAGCTTACATTGTTTCTGGATGGTATTGCCTTACAGGGATTGAAACCAACATTTTCCAGTGATATTACCAAAATTACTTACTCACTAGATTATCCAGATGCCTCAAGTACTGACAATATTGACGGTAGTGATAGTCCAGCCCTGAAGCAAAGTTGGCGGCAATTGCTAAAATCGGGCAGAAATAGTGTATTTAACTCTAGCAGGAAGGTCATAGTCAGTTTAGGTTATGAGGGTAAACAATTCCCCAGCGAAATTAAGGCGGAACTAATCGTAGTTGACCCCATCTGGTTCAAAAGCTTTGGCGTGTTCAGCTTATTACTGCTGTTATTTTTTATCTGGTTGAGCATTAAAAGCGATGTTCTGAGAGAGCCGGGCGCGCAGCCACTCAAATCCACTGATCAGAAACCTATTTTACGGAAACCTTTCAGTCTGTCGCGCTTTCAAATGGCGGCCTGGTTTTTTGTGGTGCTGATTTCCTATCTTTTTATCTGGATAGTAACTAGCGACTTGTCTAATTTAACAGCATCGGTACTGGGTTTAATTGGAATAAGCGCAGCTACTGGATTGGGTGCGGCGGCAGTGGATTCTGGAAAAGCGGCAGACCAGCAAAGACAACTGGATGGATTAACAGCGATGCTAAAACAAAGTGAGGTGGAAAAGCAGAGCCTGCAAAGCTATATTGCCCAGCTTAATGCGGCTGCGACGGCTACACCTGCTCCTACAAATCAGAATGATTTGCAAACTACTCTAGCGAAAAAATCCGGTGAACTGGCTGGTAAAGAACAGGAAATAATCCACGTTCAAGACCAGCTTGCTGCACTCAATATGGAGATGAAACCTGCTGCCTCTGAGGGTTTTATCAACGATATTCTTAGTGATTGCAGTGGGGTTAGCTTCCACCGTTTCCAGATATTTTCTTGGACTGTCACCTTAATTATTATTTTTATCACCAAGGTCTGCAATGATTTAAGTATGCCCGATTTCGACAGCAATCTGCTGGCTTTGATGGGCATTAGTAGTGGAACTTATCTGGGGTTTAAACTGCCATCCAAGCAAGGTTAACGTCAAAACAACTATGTAATCTCAATCATTCAGAAATTTCGGTTGTTAATCATAATTATGTAGCAACTCAATATTTAAAAAAGCGAGAATGTAATGACTATTTTTAGACTTTTATTACTTAGTTTATAAGTTACCGCACTTAAGCCGCGAGGAGATTAAAAAGATGTTAGCTTTAAATGAAGTCGAGTTAAGACAAACCCGTTTTTACCAGGAAGTTTCGGCTGAAGGACGCCAAGAAGGTAAACAAGAATTACTGAGTCGTGAATTAAGACGTAAGTTTGGTGTACAACCACAACTTGAGAATAGCTTACAGGATTTAATCAACTTACCTTTAGAAAAGCTGGAAGACAACGAGGTTACCCAGGTGACTAACCCTGTTAAATAACCAGAACACAGGAGAGTAATAAAATATTACCCTCCTAATGTCTAGCTAATCATTGTGTTACTTAGTCAACTTTTCACTTAATTGAGCAGACCATTGACCAAAATAAGTACCTATAACAATTGAAATAGATATAACTATTAGCGGGTTACTAAGAGAGATACTTAATAAAACATCCTGATTTAATTTATCAGGGGTTTGTAATAAATAAGCAAACGTTGAAGAGTATCCCAAAACGCTAGCTGGAATTGTAGCAAGCTGAGGAATATTTGCCGCAAGACACAAAACAACGACTGAAACAGCTACGGTTATGCCAGCGACTAAAGGGAAACCAAGAACGACATCAGGTGATACGTTTGTTAGTAAAATAGCTGTAAACCAAGCTAAAAATACGCCAAAAATGCCACAGACGATAGTATTAATCAACGCTTCCTTAGTTGCACCCAAGAAAAAGTAGGCCGCCCACGCAATGGTTGCAGCCCATATAAAAAACAAACCACTAGCGGGGCCAACAGCTAAAAATGTTGCTACTCCAGCCAACCCACCAATACTTAAAGACAATGCTGTTAGTTTATCCATAATACTCTCCGAAATTTCACCTCACTATTATTGATTAGCCAGATTTCACATTGAGGTGGGTCTATGAAATCTAACGTTTAAAATTATTCAAGCATTCATACAGCCGATCAAATCATATAACTTATATAACACTTATATAAAGCTAAAACTGACAAGATCAAAAAAATACCGCCACTTATCTTATGAAGTAAGGATAACGAAAGCCTTTTTAATAAAGTACGCCCTACAATTACACCCAAAGCTGATGTAAATATCAGCGCTACTATCGAACCTATCCAAACGCCAAGAGGCATAAGGGTACTGCTTAAAGCAACAACCGCTAATTGAGTTTTATCGCCAAACTCGGCAATTGTAATTAACATAAACGTAGCAAAGAAAATACTCTGACCACTTTTTTCTTTAACAACTTCTCCCTCACCTTCCTCATTTTGCAGTATTGAATGGACTCCAAAAATAGCAAATAATAAGGCAACTGTCGCAGCCACAACATAGTCAGGTAACCAACTTGCTATGGCAGCACCAAATACAACAGCAACCGTATTTAAGAAAACAAAAGCGCCAATAGCACCCAACAAGACAGGCTTTGCTCTATATTTAGATGCTAATGTCATGCAAACTAACTGACTTTTATCACCCATCTCAGCAACTGTTATTAACACAAAACTTGTCATCGAAGCAGTTAATAACTCAGCTGGATTAACATTAGCAAATAACGAAGAAAAGTACTCTACTAAAAAATGAAATGCTGCATTGAAATTGACAGTATTTAATGCGCTTATTAACGCATATAAATTATTTTGGAGATTATCTATCCATGCACTAGAAAACAACACTTATATGAACTCTCTAGCCTATTAAGTTTTAAGGGGGTTGATATTAAGCAAGCAAATTATCCAGAATCATCATAACTATAAAGCCAATCATCAAAGCAAATGTTGCAAAACGTGACCGCCCATTTGAATGCGTTTCAGGAATAATTTCTTCACTGATAACAAATAACATCGCACCTGCTGCAAATCCCATTGCAATGGGCAAAATAGGCTGAAACAAAGTAACGGCAGTTATACCCAGTAAACCACCCACTGGCTCAACCAAACCAGTTAATGTAGCAATACCAATTGCCTTCCATTTATTGTAACCCAAACCCACGAGTGGCAAGGCCACTGCTAAACCTTCGGGAATATTTTGTAACGCGATAGCAATTGCTAAAACAATCCCGTTTTTCAACTCTCCAGAACCAAAACTAACCCCTACAGACATCCCTTCTGGAAAATTATGGATGGTGATCGCAATAATAAATAACCAAACTTTTTTTAAAGAGGATAAATGTTCCTCCGATAATGAATCAAAATGCACATGGGGTAACTGGCGATCTGCATAATGAAGAAAAGCGGCTCCAACTAGCATCCCAAGAGAAACAATATAAATACCTTTACCGGACCAGACTAAATTTCCATAGGATATTCCGGGAACGAGTAAAGAAAATGCAGTCGCCGCTAACATAACGCCCGCTGCTGCACCCAAAAGACTGTTAAATAAATTACGAGAAATGTTTTTGAAAAAAAGAGCAGGTAAAGCTCCCACTCCTGTTGCCAAACCAGCCACAATACTCGCAAAAAAACCAATGACAACTGTTTTACCAAAAATAAGATATAAAACGGCAAAGACAACAAGTTGAGATAAAACAAACAAGGCTGCTACTGTGCCCCAGCGCTTTAAAGGAGGCATAGCTAAGAGCTTTTGATAATGTTCATTATCCTTTATTTGCCCCACTTTAATTTCAAAGAAATACTGTAATTTTGAAAGTGCTCTGGTTGTTATTGTCATTATTGCTTTCCTGTATCAGCAGTTTTCTAATTATTGTTGGAATTATAGCCAATTTTCTCAATAAACGCCTGAAGCTGTACTATATCAAAGGGCCATCCTAACTCATGCTGGCTTTCTGGATGAAGTACAACCGGTATGCGTATCGCATACCTCTCTTGCCATGAATCCTGCTCAGCAATATCGATAGATTCAACTATTAACTTAGTATCGTTTAACAAACAACTATTCAACAGCTCTTCAGCTTGCTCACAAAGGTGACAGCCTGCCGTTCCTAAAAGCACTAACAATGTCATAAGTGCTGGTTATCTTAATGATGCAAATGAGCCGCTAACCAACGTTCAGCTATTTCTTCAGCAATCCCTTTGCGTCTTGCGTAATCTTGTAACTGATCTTTATCTATTTTTCCGACGTTAAAATATTGAGACTCCGGATGAGAAAAATACCAACCACTCACAGCAGACGCCGGGTACATAGCATAACTTTCAGTCAACGCTATTGATGTATTCTTGGTTACATTTAATAGTTCAAACAATTTAGCTTTCTCAGTATGATCTGGACAAGCAGGATAACCTGGTGCCGGACGTATCCCTTTATAAGCTTCATTAATTAACTCGTTAGAGTCTAAGACCTCATCTTCTGCATAACCCCAGAAATCCTTTCTAACTAATTGATGCATATATTCTGCAAACGCTTCAGCTAATCTATCTGCCAATGCTTTCAGCATAATTGAACTGTAATCATCATGATCTTGTTCAAATTGTTCTAGTTTTTCTTCTATACCAATGCCCGTAGTGACAGCAAAAGCCCCAATATAATCCGCTTTGCCGGATTCTACGGGTGCAATAAAATCGGATAGACAATAATTAGGTCGACCAGGCGCTTTAATGTTTTGCTGCCTTAAATGATGCAGAACGTCTAATGGATTCTGACGAGTGTCATCAGTATAAAGAACCACATCATCGCCATGACTATTCGCTGGATAAAAACCCACCACCGCACTTGCTGTTAACCAACGCTCATCAACGATTTTTTTCAACATCACCTGGGCATCGTCTAAGAGCTTTCTGGCTTCAACACCGACAATATGATCATCCAAGATCTTTGGGTAACTGCCCGCCATCTCCCAGGTTTGGAAGAAAGGTGTCCAATCAATATAACTCACTAAATTAGCTAACGGAAAATCCTGTATTACTTTATTACCTAAAAAAGCTGGTTTTATCGGCTCATAATCGCCCCACTTAAACTTATTCTTTCTCGCATCCTCTAAAGAATGTTGCTTTGTTTTAGCTTCACGACCTTTATGACGCTCTCTAACTTCTTCGTATTCTTCTCGGATACTTTTGATAAACTCATCTTTTAAATCGGTGCTTAATAAATTGCTTGCCACTCCCACACCTCTCGATGCATCAGTCACATAAACAGTTGTACCCTGATAATGAGGTTCAATTTTTACGGCGGTATGTGCTCTAGAGGTAGTTGCACCACCAATCATTAAAGGAATTGTAAAGCCTTGACGCTGCATTTCTTTGGCGACATAAACCATTTCATCCAATGAAGGGGTAATCAAACCACTTAAACCGATGATATCAACATTTTCCAAGCGTGCCGTTTGTAATATCTTTTCAGCAGGCACCATAACCCCTAAATCAATGACATCATAATTGTTACATTGCAAAACCACGCCTACAATATTTTTACCAATATCATGCACATCGCCTTTAACGGTCGCCATAAGAATTTTACCGTTGGTTTGTCTATCGCCGCCAGCCTTGTCTGCTTCCATAAACGGCATTAAATAAGCCACCGCTTTTTTCATCACCCGTGCTGACTTAACCACTTGAGGCAAAAACATTTTACCCGCACCAAACAAATCACCGACTACGTTCATACCGTCCATTAACGCGCCTTCAATTACGTGTAGAGGGCGTTCCGCTTCTAACCTTGCCTGCTCAGTATCTTCATCAATGTAATCGGTTATGCCCTTGACCAAGGCATGTTCCAGGCGTTTATTAACTGGCCACTCACGCCATTCCAGATTTTCTTGTTTGACTTCATTGCTACTGCCATCACCTTTGTATTTTTCGGCCAGTTCTAATAACTTATCCGTACCACTGCCATCATGACGATTTAAAACCACATCCTCTACGGCATCACGTAAATCTAGCGGTATATCTTCATAGATCGCTAATTGACCAGCGTTAACAATCCCCATAGACATACCGGCCTGAATGGCGTGATATAAGAATACCGCATGGATTGCTTCACGCACCGGGTTATTACCCCGAAATGAAAACGACACATTAGAAACCCCGCCTGAAATCAGCGCATAAGGTAATGTTTGTTTAATTTCACGAGTGGCCTCAATAAAGTCTAATCCGTAGTTATTATGTTCATCAATACCCGTCGCCACAGCAAATATATTAGGGTCAAAAATAATATCTTCAGGCGGAAATCCAACCTGTTCAGTCAGAATCTTATAAGCACGCTGGCAGATGTCGACTTTTCTGGCTTTAGTATCTGCTTGGCCATCTTCATCAAACGCCATCACAATAACCGCTGCACCGTATCGGTGAACAAGTTTTGCATGCTTAATAAAAGCGGCTTCACCTTCTTTAAGTGAAATAGAATTAACTACGCCTTTGCCTTGAATGCACTTCAAGCCCGCTTCTAAAATATCCCATTTTGAAGAGTCCAACATGATAGGGACTTTTGCTATATCAGGCTCTGCGGCTATCAGCATCAAAAAGCGCACCATCGCCTCTTTTGATTCCAACATGCCTTCATCCATATTGATATCAATAATCTGCGCACCGTTTTCTACCTGCTGCTTAGCAACATCCAACGCCGCTTCGTAATCACCCTGAATGACTAGACGTTTAAAAACGGCTGAGCCGGTGACATTGGTTCTCTCACCGACATTAACAAACAAACTATCTGAACCTATCGACATGGGCTCAAGACCCGCTAGGCGGCACTTTTTTTCAATAGTAGGAATGATGCGAGGCGCATGGTGTTGAACCGCCTCTACAATGGCCTTAATGGTAGCCGGTGAGGTTCCACAACAACCACCGATAATATTTAAATAGCCATTTTGTGCCCAATCGGCCAACTCTTTAGCCATTTGTTCAGGCGTTTCATCATACTCACCAAACTCATTGGGTAAGCCCGCATTAGGATGCGCGGATACATGAGTATCAGCAAGCCCGGATAACTCGGCAATGTATTGACGTAACTCAGTCGCGCCCAACGCACAGTTAAACCCAAAGGATATAGGGTTGACATGTTTTAATGAATTCCAAAAAGCACCGACTGTTTGACCAGACAACGTTCTTCCTGAAGCGTCGGTAATCGTACCAGAAATCATCACCGGCAATTTTCTGCCAATATCATCAAAAACCTGTTCTACAGCAAAAATAGCGGCCTTTGCATTCAGCGTATCAAATACCGTTTCAATGAGAATAATATCAGCACCACCGTCAATCAAGCCCTTCGTTGATTCTGTATAAGCAATAACTAACTCATCAAAAGTGATATTACGGAAACCGGGATCATTAACGTCTGGAGACATTGATGCCGTTCTGGCAGTAGGCCCTAATACGCCCGCGACAAATCGCGGTTTATCGGGTGTTTTAGCGGTATATTCAGCGGCGGCTTGTTTTGCAACTTGAGCAGCTGCAACATTAAGCTCATAAGCCAATGATTCCATGCGGTAATCCGCCATGGAAATACTGGTCGAGTTAAACGTGTTTGTTTCGACTATATCTGACCCTGCATCAAAATAAGCGCTATGAATCGCTTTAATGATATCCGGTTGAGTCAATGACAATAAATCATTATTCCCTTTAAGATCAACATCCCACTGGGCAAAACGTTCCCCTCGAAAATCTTTTTCTTCAAGCTTGTAACCTTGAATCATCGTGCCCATTGCACCATCAAGAAACAAGATTCTTTGAGATAGTAATTGTTTTAATAATTCTGTATTACTCATTGATTCGGCCAAATGTAATTTATGTTGTCTAAATATAATCATTGCTTAAAAATCTAGCTAGTTCTATTATTTTCGATAATATCTAGGAGATGAGCATGTCAAAACCAACCATTACTCAAATTTTTAAAAGCGTTCTAGCTGCTTTTATAGGTGTACAAAGCGAAAAGAATAGAAAAGAAGCCTTTGAAAAAGGATCGCTTTCTGCCTATATTATTGCAGGTTTAATTTTTACCACACTTTTTGTTATTACTATAATCTTGCTAGTGTCTGCGATTATTTAGTAGTTGCTGATTTTGAACAGAATAAAAACAATAAAAAAGCCCAAGTAAAACTTGAGCTTTTTTAACATCAGCGCATTGTATTTTTATTGTGGCGATTTAAAGCTATCCTTGATATTAACAAACACTTCTTTCAGACCACTGAATAAATTACCTACTGATAAAGCTTCTTTAGTAATAAATTTGAGGCGTAAAAAAGCAACAATCAAGAAGCTAAAAATGGACGGTGATAATTCTTCATAAAGTGACTTCAAAATACCGCCAAATCCAGTAAAATCACCCTCATTTTTTCTATCTGCACCGTTGATAGCTTCATAGGCTGCACCGCCCTCACTAGATCTAAACGACTCTAAAATATTTATATTGATGTATTGGAACAAAAAAACCAATACAAAAAACGCTGCAGCACTCACCGCAACCCATACAATAACATTGTCCAATTTTGCTTTTATAGCTGACTGGTAAATCCAGATTGCTACAAAAACCATTATCATACCGCTTATCATAAGTTACACCCCTTTATTTTTAATAATTTTAATTATATTTTTGTTAGGAAATAATACATAAACTGACACTTTAAAATCATTTTAGAGCCATCTTTTTCAACCACATTACATTACTCATATTTTTCTTGCCCTAGTTTTGTTTGTTTCTTGATATCACCATTTTCTACAAAGTATTTAATATCAATTTTCATTTCCTTTGTCCGACCCACAGAGTCTGTTGCTGTCTGCTTAAGAACACCATCCGCTTTAAAATCCCATTCCATAGTGAGACTCTTTTGTTCTCCATCTAACTTCTGCGCTTCTGCATAAACCTTCCATTTACCTAAAATTTCAGAATTATCTTTCAACTCAACATCTGCATTTGCCGAAAAAGCAAAGAACAGCGCAGCCAATGGTAATATTTTAACGTATTTTCTCATTATTATTATCGCCCCTAATCAATCATCCTCAAAAACGGAGTCCAAACTATACCACATTGGCTTTCTAGCATTAAGAACAATAGTCAGCAAAATTAGATTTTCGTTAATATTTTCATATTCACCTACAATAAGCCTTGACTTTAAGTTTGCCTGACGTATCATGCAACATCCGCTTGCTATGAATTTAGCAATTTATCAAATAAAAATTATCAACGTAGGAGACACATACATGGGATTTATTTTAGATCTTACTGAAACATTAAAAACACCAGCTGGCATGGTAGGAGCTGTTGTTGTTGTAGGTGCTGTATACGCCCTTTTGAAATGGGTATTTGCTGAACATCCAGACGACGAAAAATAAGCTTAACCAATAGGTAAAGGTTTATAGTTAGGCCCCTAACTCTCCGATAAAGAAAGTTAGGGGCCTTATTTTTAATTAAAAATTTTCAACACTGAATCTTACTGTCTGTATTATAATTTACACATTTTCAATATTGAAATGTATAAATCTATAATCAATCAGGTTTCAAAGCTTCAATCCAAACAAGTTCCTGCCACTGGAATAGGTTTATTCAGAATTCTTTATGGTTTAGTCACCCTACAAGAAATTCTCTTTCTTCTTTATTTTAATCATTTAATATTCGACCCTATCCCGTTTATAGACGTTGAATTTCCAATGATTCCCTTTTTTCTATGTGTTTGGGGGGTTATTGCCTGCTTTGTTTCACTCGGCTATCGCTATCAATTTTCTATAATATCCAACTATATCCTCTGGATTATTTTCGTCAACTTCACCACTATGCAGCGTGATTTTGATGGTGGTTTTGATACCTTCATGATAGGCGCCGGTTTCTTTCTTATTTTTATGCCCGGTGACCGTGCATTTTCACTGGATAAACTAAGATATAAACTTAGCACCCCGTTTACTCATTACAGTACCTACCCAAAACCCACCGTTTCAAGCCTGGCTTATTACCTGCCTGTTCTTATATGTCTTGGATTTTTATATTTTGATTCCGCTATACATAAACTTTTTGCTGAACATTGGAGAAATGGACTAGGCTCTTGGCTACCGTCAACACAACCCTATTATGTTTCGGCTATCGATATGTCGTTCTTACTTAATAACGAAATTTTAGAAAAAGTAATAGGTTATACCATTCTGGTTTTTCAGTTGACCTTTCCCTTCTTTTTTTCAATTACACGATTAAGACCCGTCTACCTACTCATTGGACTAAGCATACATCTTGGTATTACCCTATCGCTGAATATCTATCCCTTTGGCATAGGCATGATTATATTTTATTGCCTGGTCGTCCCTTTTTCCTGGTGGCGCAAAATCGGCTCATTGCTCACAGCGAAACAACCGTCTCTGACAGTATTTTATGACCAGCTATGTCCTTTATGTAACCGTACCGTACTCATTCTTAACCACTTTGACATTTTTAACTGTATAGACTTCAAAAATGCTCAGGAACACGCAGTAAACTATCCGGCACTCTCTCAAGTATCAGAAAAAACCCTGCTGCTAGATTTATATGCGCTTGATAGCGAAAACCGCATTTACTCAGGCGTTGATACTTATATTCAAATTCTTCTAAAAATGCGTTATTTATCTCCAATTGGATTTATCCTGGGCTTACCGGTCATCAAAACACTGGCTATCAATAAATATCGCGCTATTGCTGATTCACGCACCCGTTTATCATGTGATACTGACTGTCTTATTTCAGTCCCTTTGACCAATAATAATTTATATCATCAGGTATTTGAAACCTTTGCAAATCAAAAGCCCAAAGCATTTTCAAGAAAGCTAACGAAAATACTGGTCGCTATACTCATTTTGCAATTAAACAGCACGATACACTACGCGCTTATCTACAGACTGGATCTGGATATAAAGAAAGCCCCTATCAGCGCTCCGATTGCAGAAGCCAGTAACGCGCTTATTATGGCCTCTCTAACCTTTTTAGGGATTACCCCTCATGCACTCTATCTACATGATCATTTCGCTGGCTACGATCATATTTTAGCGATTACATACACCGATAAAAAAGGTGTTGAGCAATGGCTACCTTTTGTGAATGAGCAAGGTCGATTACTTGCACCTAACTGGGGACGTGTTCACTCTATGTGGGCAAATATTGCTGTTACGCCTACTATTAACAACGTACGGCTTGAAAAATTCATTATGAAGGTAACGGCTTTCTGGGGAAACAAACTAGGCTTAAACATCAATGACACCGCATTTACTATCAAAATGAAAAAGATTAATGCACCCAGTTATTGGGTTTATGATCAATTACACCTAAACTTTGCAGCACCGTGGACTAACATCGGCTCAGTAAAATGGCATAACAATGTGATCTCTTATGATTTGCCTGATGACATCAATGCACTTTGATACCTTCTCCACTTAAAGTTTATTAACAAGAAGTCTATTTTTGAGACAACATGATGTATGCAGTTTAGACTTTATCAAGTTCACCATGATTCTTAAAAAAGCCCTGCCTCTAAACTGTTTATAAAACTTTTTAACGAAGGGGCTTTTTGACAGGTGTTAACATACAGCTCTTCATAATCAAGAGCCTCAATAAGGATAAATATCCCGTAACCCAATTACCAAAGAATAGCCCGCAAGCTTTAAGGATTGATGGCGGTCTTTAATCTGTGATTTAACCTGTCCGTCATTAGAACAATTTGCGACCAACACATCAACCACTGGAGCTTCCAGTCGCAAGTATCAGAAAAAGTACTTAACCGGAGAAAACAATGACTCTTAAACTGACCTCAGAAGAAAATACTATTATCGATTACGTTGAAAGTAATAACGCCCCCAGTATTAATAATCTAGAAAATGAAAAAGACCGTTACAAGCAAATAGCTATTGCTCAAATGAGTAAAAAAAAGGCGATCAATATTAGATTATTAGAATGTGAATTAAGAGCTAAATGGAAGCCAGTTCATTCGTTGGTTTAATCTAAAATATTGGAAGAGACACGACTCCCTCCAATCAATAGGTAAACAATGAACTGGCAAGAGCAATTAATATCAACTTATCTTTATATATGCAAGCACTATAAAACAACCCTCTGGGTTTATAACCAGCGAATGACAAATTATGCAGATCTAAGCTTTACCGATGA
>Ga0194062_1000594_pt1 | contig 15374 bp, 10 predicted proteins | sample SepL2225m_MetaG_FD_155481 | JGI IMG/M metagenome (GOLD analysis project Ga0194062, IMG submission 155481) | Anoxic zone freshwater microbial communities from boreal shield lake in IISD Experimental Lakes Area, Ontario, Canada - Sep2016-L224-25m | ecosystem: Environmental > Aquatic > Freshwater >... | reverse complement strand
GTCCTGGGTGGCATAGATGATGTCGAATCCCGCAGTCCAGATCGCAACAGCAGCCCCCAGAACCCACGGCGCCGGATGGCTCAGGGGAGCTCCCACAGCCGCCCAGCCGCCCGTTACACCCAGACCGAGACAGATCCCCAACCAGAAGTGACAAAACCACGTGAAGCGCTTGAGGTACGGGTAGATGACGAAGGCGGCGAGCGGAATCGGCCACAACCAGTGAGTGATCGGTGCGAGCTGGAAGCAGGCGAACACGTAGGCCGCCAACACCACCGCCGAGAATACCCACAGCTCCCAGCGCTTGATGGTGCCCGCAGGAATCGGTCGCCCCGCCGTTCGGGGGTTGCGCGCGTCTATCTCGGCATCCACGGCGCGGTTCACTACGAATGCGAAGCTGCGCGCGCCCACCATCGCCACGGTGACCCAGAGCAGCGCAAGCGGGGTCGGCCAACCGCCACCCGCCAGTACCCAAGGGTTCCACAGCGCCGAGTTCGCGTGCTGAAAGGCCTCATAGCCGGGCGCACCGAGTGTCGCAACCACGGCCGCCCCGTAGAGTGCTCCCAAGTAGGCGTACGGCAGCGCGAAGATCGAGTGCTCAAACTTCACCAGCTCAGCGAAGGTCTTAACCTTGCCCTGGGCGGGCTGGGAAGCCGACTTGCTCACAGACCGAGCTCGTCCCACAGTGCATCGACGCGTGCCTTGACCTCAGGCGACATGACCATGGCATCAGGCCATTCGCGCTCGTGGCCCTCGCCGGGAAGCGGCTTGGTGGCATCGATGCCCATCTTGTGGCCGAAGCTCTGGAAGTTCGACGCGTGGTCAAGCCGGTCGAGCGGCCCCTTGCTGATGAGGATGTCTCGGCTCGGATCGACGTTGTTAAAGCAGCGCCATGCGACCTGCGAGTAGTCGTGACAGTCAACGTCTTCGTCAACGACGATGACGTACTTCGTGAACATCATCTGCCCCACAGACCACGCCGCGTTCATGACCTTGAACGCCTGTCCGGCGTACTCCTTCTTGATCTGGAAGATGGCGCAGTTGTGGAACACGCCTTCAAGCGGCAGGTCGTAGTCAACAAGCTCAGGAACGATCGCCTTGAGCGCAGGGAAGAAGATGCGCTCGGTGGCCTTGCCCATGTAGCAGTCTTCCATGGGGGGCTGACCGACGATCGTCGTCGGGTAGATCGCGTCGCGGCGCATCGTGATGCACTCGACGTGGAAGACCGGGAAGTAGTCGGCGAGCGAGTAGTAGCCGGTGTGGTCGCCGAACGGGCCTTCCCACTTGGTCTCGCCACGCTCGACATACCCCTCGATGATGATCTCGGCGTGCGCAGGCACCATGATGTCGTTGGTGATCGACTTGACGACCTCGACCGGCTCCCCCCGAAGAATCCCGCTGAAGAGGTACTCCTCGATCATGGGCGGTACGGGCGCCGTCGCCGAGAAGATGGTCACAGGATCGCCACCCAAGGCAACGGAGACGGGAAAGCGGTCGTGTCCTGCCTCGAACCACTCGCGCATGTTGGATGCACCATCGTGGTGCTCGTGGATGTGCATGCCGGTGGTCTTGGCGTCAAACACCTGCAGCCGATACATTCCGATATTGTGCCGGCCCTTGAGGTTCTGCGTGATCACGAGCGGCAGCGTGATGAACGGGCCGCCGTCTTCGGGCCAGGTCGTCAGCACCGGAAGCGCGTGCAGGTCGACGTCGTCGCCGCGCAGCACCACGTCCTGACACGGTGCCTTCTTCACTTCCTTGGGTCCTGCGGTTGCTAAGTCCTTGAGGTTGACGAGGATATCGAGCTTGCCCTTCATGCTCGCAGGCATTTCGAGCGGGAGCATGTCGGTCACGCGCTTAGCGACGGCGTTGAGGTCGCGCCACGTGCCGGTGTCGGCATCGACCCCAAGAGCCCACGCCATGCGGTCGTAGCTGCCCATGAGGTTGATGGCAACCGGCATCTTGTGACGAAGCCCGGTCACGTGGTCGGTAGGCGCCTCGAACAACAGAGCCGGTCCCACCGCCTTGCTGACGCGATCGGTGATCTCGCATATCTCGAGATAGGGATCGACCGGAGCCGTCACGCGAGTGAGTTGGCCCTTCTTCTCAAGCAGCGCGATGTACTCACGCAGATCCTTGATTGCAGCCATAGAAAAGGGACCTCCGAGGTCTTGTCAGAGCTGGCGACGGCGTTACCGGCGATTCAGGTCTTCGGGCCAGCAACGCCGTCGCCAGCTCTGACCCTCGCCACCTTGGGATGATACCGCCCGACGAGGTAGGTGACGAGCGGCGCAAGGAGTGCCGCGGCGCCCAGCGCCGTCACCTGCACCATGTCGAGGTCGGCTTTGAATGCCCACTTGAAGTCGGGCAATACCCACGAGATGTTGATTCCATACCACCAGTAGTACCAGGCGACCTGCATGGCGAGTGTCGCCTGAACGACGAGAATCGTCGACGGCCCGAGCGCCAGCCATCCACTCAAGTACCACGGGTCCCGTGGGCCTCTCGGCTGCCTTCGCAGGAGCGGATAGACGAGTGCGGCGACCGCCGCGCCGATCAGCCCGGAGAAGATCGCCTCGACCATGCGTCCGTTCATGAACGCCTTGACAAACGTCTCGGTGTTGAACGCGGAAAGCGACCAGTTGAACCCGTGGAAGCTGAAGAACAGCAGGTTGTAAACCACGTAGTAGCCCAGAGTGCCGGCAAGTGCGGCGACAAGCGCACGCCACGAGGCCAGTCCGATGAGCGCCACCGCCAGGACGATCGCCGCCAGCGCGATGAGAGCATTCCTGACTCGAGCGTTGCGCTCGGTGGCAAGACGCTCGTCCTTGGCGCTCGCCATGACAGCGTCGGCCTCGGTCGGGGTCTTGCCCGCCAGCTGCCCGGAGTTGATCGTGCTGACGCCCTGCGTGACCGAGTCAATGTAGTGCGTGGCGAACGCAAGGTGGTGAGAGTTGTCCTGCCGGAAGGGGCGAAGCGCGGTGGTGGCGACCGCACTTCTCAGGGACCGCGCCGATGCGAACGCGGGCACCGGCGTGCCGCTCAGCACCGCGATCGTGGGGGCAACCTGCTCGAGCCGACCCGTGCTGACACCGAGCTGGATGCCCGCGCCGGCGAACACGCCGGGGACTGTCGTGACGACCGGCTCCCATCCGCCGTGGCCCCCCGTAGCGATGTGGCCGTGGTCGGCGACCACTATGAACGCCGTGTCATCCCTCTGCATGCCATCGACAAGGCGCGCCAGATCGATGCCGATCTTATGGGCGACGTCGCGGTACTCCTTGGAGTCCCCGCCGTATTCGTGCCCAGCCTCGTCGAGGTCCGGCAGGTGAACGACCATCAGTTGTGGGTCGGTCAGCTTCGCGATCCTCAGTGCATCGTCGATGAGGGTGGCACTCAGATACCCGCCCTTCGGCCAGGGCCGCAGCGAGACCGCAGGGCCCTTCTCGATCCCATAGAGCGTTGAGAAGTCCTCGGGCCCGATGACGGCCACCCGCCGGCCAGACTGTGCCGCCACATCTACAAGCGTGGGCACAGCGACACGTCCCTCGAACCAGTTGGTCGTTACGCCACTGATGTCTTGTGGAGCACCAGACAGGATGGTCGTCCAATTAGGGTAGCTCAGCGAAGGCTGCGGTGCCGTCAGGGTGATATCCGCCCCATAGGTACGAAGACGCGTTAGAACGCTCATCTCGGAACGAGAAACGTCGTCACGCATACCGTCGACGATCACAAGCACGACCCGCTGCGCGAGCACAGGTGCCGTCGTACTGTAGGAGCCGGTCAACGCGGGCGCGGCCCAAGGAACGCTCGTTGTCGTGTCCGGCGTGGCGGCAGGGCGCTCGACATAGGGGCTCTTGTACTCGACGACCTCATCCCAAGCGTAGCCGGCAAGTTGGTATGCGCCGTACGCGGTGGCAAGGCTGGCCACCGTCACTGCCGTCAGCGCGATCCAAAGTAGCACCGAACGCGATCTTGGTCTCATCTCACTCCTCGAGTCCGAGCACACGCTCTAGGTCATCGAGAGTTCGCACGAATCGTTCTTCGGTCGGCTCGGCCGCATCCCAGCGGTCGATGAGCACCGGAGTCATGCCTGCCGTACTTGCTCCAACGATGTCAGCGTAGTGATGATCGCCCACGTGCGCAGCGTCCTTCGCCGAAACGCCAAGCCTGTCGCAAGCGAGTTCGAAAATCCTTGGATCGGGCTTGTGTAGCCCCACGACCGCCGACGACACCACGGTCTCTATGTAACCCGACAGACCGATTCCTCCGAGCAGACCCTCAAGACGCCGATCCCAGTTCGAGATGATGCCGACACGGAGCCCTCGGGACCTCAGTCGCACGAACGCCGGCTCAACGTCGTCATAGGCCCTCCACCGCGCGGCGCAACCGAACTCCTCGTAGACGCGCCGAGCGATGCGCTCGGCACCGTCCTCGATGCCCAGCTTGCGGCAGAGCAGCGAGTACATGCCAATCCAGACCTGCGACGTCTCGCCTTCGTCGGTCCAGAACGTGTCATCCGTGCGATACCGATCCTCGTAGTACGCATCGACCAGCGGCATATACTCGTCAATGGCCGACAAGTCGTGCGTGTGGCCCTCATCGGACAGTATCTCACGCACGACATGTGGCACGCTTGGATATGGGTAGATGAGGGTGTTGCCCACATCGAAGAAGACCGCTTGCAGACTCATGGGCCCCGTTCCGGTCCAACGCCAGACGTTCTCACCGACAATGATCGGTTACGTTGGCGACGATAGCAGGAAACCATCGATGGACGCACGGCCCACCGGTGTCACACCAACGCGCGATGCTTCACCAGTCGGACGCACGTGCCGCCGGATTCCGGCGTGTCGAACTCGACCCTGTCCATGAGCGCGCGCATGAACATGATCCCTCGTCCCCCCGGCGCGTACAGGTCATCCGATGGCGATGGCATGCCGTTGAATCCGCATCCGGAATCACATACCTCGATGACGACACGATCCTCGTATGCCAGCACGCCGATCCGTATCGGTGCGTCATCCACGCCGGATGAGCCATGACGAATCGCGTTGGCGAGCGCCTCTCCAAGGGCGACCTTAAGGTCAAAGATCGCCGCTTCAGGAAAACCGAGCGGCACGATCAACTCACATACCCGCTCGCGCACTGCCCCAAGGTTGTCGACATCGGGCAGCATCTCGAGTCCCTGGCTCCAAAGTGCCTTCAAGGGCTTGTCGGGCATCTCCAGTCCGGCGAGGGCGCTCCCGACGTCCGAGCTCATGGCAATGGACGCGGCGATGGACACCAAACCCGATATCTCGAGAATCCGCTGAACGTCGGGGTTCGATCCGGCCAACACGAGGCGTCCCCCGCCTGACCCAAGCCGGTGATCTAGCCACACGAGCAGCCCGAGGGCCGAGCTATCCGCGTACTTGACCTGTGAGAAGTCCAGAACCACATTGCCGCAGCCGCTGTCCAAAGCCGCGCCAAGCTGTTCCCTGAGCTCGGGAACCACGGCGGTGTCGAGGTCTCCAAAGAGCCGGACGACGCACGCCCTATTGCTTGACGGCCTGATGATCTCAAACGATGGCATCGAGCCGTCGCCTCTCTTATGTCTGCGAATCCTTTGTGACTGCTTCATCTAGTAGCCTCACAGCCAGAACAGCAACGTCATCTCGCAGCTCGACTTCCACGAAGCGGCGAATCGCCTCTTCCAGCCGGTCGACAACCTCCTGCGCGCTGCCTCCAAGCCCAACGGTCGCCTCGACGCGATCCTCGCCAAAGAAGCTATTCCCACTACGCGCCTCCGTCACTCCGTCGGTGTAGAGAACCACGGCATCCCCTGGCCCGAACTCCACCGTTTCTTCCAGGTACGTGACATGCGCCACGGCACCGAGTAGCGGGCCACTGGAAGCCAGCTTGATGACTCCGCTTCCGTCACCACGACGCAGCATTGCGGGTGGATGGCCCCCGCCCGACCAGGTAAGAACACGAGCCGCGTGGTCCACACGGCCCACCCAGACCGTCACGATGTCGCTCGGGTTGCCACCCTCAGCAACCATGCGGTTGACTTCGGTGACAACGCGGCCGGGAGAGAATCGTGCCGCGACGAGCGAACGGACCGAGTACTTGATCATCGAGGTCTTGGTCGCGGCGTTAACGCCCTTGCCGCAGACATCAGCGATCGCAAGCCACATGGCTTCGTCGGGCGCAACGAACAGGTCGTAGTAGTCGCCGCCGATCTCGGCCTTGCCTCCCGCGGGAATGTAGGCCGAGGCGGACTCAACGCCCGGGAAGACGGGCAGCGCACCAGGGAGAATCGAGCGCTGCAACACGCTCGCGACCTCATGCTCCTGGCTGTACAATCTCGCTGTGTCGATGGCGAGAGCGGCCTGAGAGGCGAACGTCTGAAGCATGCTCATGTCGTCGTCCGTGAAAGCCCCCTCGTCAGACGCGTATGCCGTGAGCACGCCGATCGAGCGACCGCGTGCGAGCAGCGGCACGGCGAGCATCGAATGAAGTCCTGCGTGAGCCGCATCGCCTGCGATTCCCTCCATGCCGTCGTGCAGGTCACGGAACGCGACAGGCTCGCCGGAGTCAAACACGTAGCCAACAACATCGTCGCCGGGCCGGAACACGCGATCGACCATGGCCGGCGACACGTTGCCCCTCGCCATCTCGGTTGCGATCTCGCGTCGTCTCTCGTCGAATGTCATCAGCGCGACGGCTTCGGCCGACAGGATCTTCTGGACCACATCAAGAACTCGGTCGAGCACGACCTTAACGTCGAGAGAGGATCCGACCGCCTGACTGATGCGGAAGACGGTCTCGAGGCTCGCCGAGCGCATAAGTGCCTGCTCGTAGAAGTAGGAGTTGTCCAGCGCCAACGCGATCTCGTTGGCCACCGCATCAGCGAGTTCCAGATCGCGGCGACTAGCTCGCGACTCACTAAGGGCAACCAGTAGCACAGCGCCATGGTCGGACTCGAGTGCAATGGGCACCAGGATCAGCTCTCGGCACCCCAGACGCGCCATCTCAGAGTCGGCCCCGGCATCATCGCCCGGGCGAACGACGATTGGCCCGCGTGTCCGTGTCCGGTTGAGCAGGCGCAACGAGAACCCGAGCATCTCCCGCTCCACTCCCTGTTCGGAGGTGGGAACTAGTCCGAGAGCGGCCCTATCCACGACTGCAAGCCACACACTCGCCGCGCCGAAGAGAGCCCCGATGCTGGCTTTCACATCCTCGAGGGCATCGACCAGGCCGCCCGGCCGCACAAGCTGCTCGGCGACGGTCCGCAGCCCCTCGGCGACGCGACGCGACTCCGTCTCGACGGCGAAGAGACGCGAGTTGTTGACGGCCACTGCGGCCTGCGCGGAGAACGTGCGCACCATCTCCAGCTCGGCCTCGGTGATCTCGGTTTGCGGGTCGTTGAGGACAACAACCACGCCCAGCGTCTCCTTGCCCGCAACGAGGGGGGCGGCAACGGCGCCGGTCTCATCGACCGCCAGTCCGGGCAGCTCTTCAGACAGCGGTCTTCCGGCCGGGACGAACTGCACGGGATCGAGGCCGTCCAGAGTCCTTGCCAACCACATATCGCTCAAGGAGTCGATTGCAGGAGCAAGGTCGATGTCGGCGCCGCGAGCGCGCGCCGGGACGAGCCACCTGCCACCCTCATCGAGCAGGTACACGGCCGCCACTCCCGGTCCGACGATGTGACCCATGGCAGCAAGGATCCTGTCCAGGACCTGGTCGAGCTGTGACGAGCTCGCGAGAAGCTGGGACATGTCGTGAAGCGCATTGAGCCGCAGCGCCACCGCATTGAACGCTCTGGCAACTTGGCCGAGCTCGTCTTCGCGTTTCGACTCGATGGGCTTGATATACGCTCCCTTGGCGGCCCGCAATGCGGCGTTCTCGAGCGTGTGCAGTGGCTCCACCACACGGTTTGCTGCGATCCACGCCATGGCGAGCGCCGTCAGACCGCCGAAAGCGAGCACCAGCATGGTGGGCCACAACGCAATCAGCGTGTCCTGAGGTATCAGAGACCGCGGCTCGATTGTGATGATGCGCCAGTCGACTCCGGTGACGCCCTCGATCGAGTCGAAGTGACCGACATAGCGCCGTCCGTCGGCGTTCTTGAAAGTGATCTCCCCGGACCCCATCCCGGTCGTGGTCCACAGGGCCGATGGGAAGTCGATATCTGCCGTTCCGACCTTCAGGACCGGCTTGAGACCTTGGAGCAGGAACAGCGAGTTGCCGTTCTTGGCTCCTTGCCGCAGAAGATTGTCCAGGAACGACACGTCGAGCTCGACGAGGATGACGAGGCTCTCACCATCTTGAGCCGAGACGGCCCTAGCGATCCAGAAGTAACCTGCGCCGGTGCGTGACGGGCTGTGGGTGACGCCCGCCTCTCCGGCCAGACTGCTCGAGACGGCGTGCCGCGCCTGCGCGGGTAAGGCGGTAGGCGTGGCGGGATTGGAGCCCAGGGATCCGAACCCGGAATCCACCACGGTGACCAATCGGATGGCCTCAGGCAACGTCGTCTCGGCGGAGCGGAGCTCGGCCGAAAGCGTGCGACGATCGCGATTCGCCAGCACGGCCCGACTGGCACCGGCCGCAACCTGGTCGACAATCGCAATCTGAGACAGCAGCGTGTCCTCGATCGCCTGCAGCGTCAGCATGTCCTGCGCGGCGATGCTGTCGGAGACGAGGTGCGACGTGCCCAGCACGGCAACGACGATCGCCAGCACTACTGTGGCAACGCCGATGAGCAGGGTCCCGCGCACGATCTGTACGGCAAGGCCAGCAGGCTTGCGCCCATCCGACGGCATCTACACCCCCTTGGCACCCACGCTTCGGCGAGTCGAGATCACTCAAAGCCAATGGTACTTCATGGCGAATGGATGCATTAGACCGACAGCGTCGGGAGCACCTTGGTCAGCCAAGTCGCCAAGGCTGCAAGACGGCCGCTGAGAATCAGCACGCCAACCAGAACCAGTATCACTCCGGCAACCCGGTTGATGATCAAGGAGTGCCGGTTGAGCCAACCCAGAAGCGGCGTCGCCCGGTCGAAGAGAAGGGCGACGAGCAAGAAGGGAACCCCGAGGCCCAGGGAGTACGACAGCAAGAGCAGGGCGCCACGGCCAACGTCGCCGCTCGTGCCCGCCATCCCCAGAATCGCTGCGAGTATGGGACCAACGCACGGCGTCCAGCCAGCGGCGAAGGACATGCCCATGACAAATGCCGCCGCCCGCCCGAACCGACGCGAGGCTGCCATGTCAGCTCGAGCCTCACCGTAGAGCCATGGGACCCTGATGATTCCCAGCATCAGTACGCCGAATCCGATCACCAGGATCCCGCCGATCTTCTCGACAACGTCCCGGTACTGCGCCAGAAACTGGCCAAGCACGGACGCAGATGCACCAAGGCCCACAAAGACGAGCGAGAACCCTGCGACAAACAGCAAGGCGGGAACCATGATGCGCGCCGAAGAGCGTTTCCGGGATGCCATCTCCGCGGTCGTCAGCCCCGTCATGAACGAGAGATAGGCTGGAATCAAAGGCAGCACGCATGGCGACAGAAACGAGATGAGGCCAGCGACAAACGCCGCTACTATTCCGACCGTTCCGCCCACGGGGACCTCTGTTCCTCGGTTGTCACATCGAGGATACTATACCCCATGGGGTATACGGTGGCAAGCGAGCGTAGCCCTACAGGCTGACGAGCTCCGCGTCGTATCCAGCACTACGAATCGCCTTCACGATCGTTTCGGTGTTCGTCTCCTGGTCATCATAGGTCACGACGGTCTGCCCACTGACATGGTCCGTTCTGACCTCGCTGACACCTGCCAGCTCGTCGACAGTCATGTCAACCAGCATCGAGCATGAACGACAGTGCATACCCGTCGTCTTCAGGTTCGCAGTTACCTCACTCACGAGGACCTCCAAGTTCGCGACGACACGCTGATCAGGCGAAAGCTTCTAGACACGCTCTACATAGTCGACGCGTCGGAAATGGTCTGCGGCGCGTCGGCGTCGACTAGCGTGCGATTGTTCGTTCCCCCGCAGTACGGGCACAGTCGCCAGCTTTCACGGACGTCCTTGCCGCACGACGCACAGGGCAAGGACGCTCCCCGCGGCTTGGCGCTCTGGGTAGGCCCGAATCCCGACAGAATCAGCCAAGAGAAGACGCCAACCATTCCGGCGGCAACGAGCGGTACCGCCCACGTCGATCCCCATAGGACGAATCTCGCACCAGATACGAGGGCCATCAGAATCGCAACGATCGAAGCCAACACTACTAGACCCCCTAGGGTCGCAGCGACGAGTCTCAGAAACGATCGATTCACGGCCTCTCCCGACACAGTCTTCATCTCCGGTATCAGGTGCAAGACATGTGCCAAGCGAAATACGTCCTCGCGAATCTCAGCAGCATTGTATGCAGACCCGGATCAGATCCCGAAGCGCTGCATCCTAGCCTCGAGCGTCTTGGCGGTCAGGCCCAGCAGCTTCGCCGCCTTCGGCACCGCACCGCCCGCGCGGTCGAGTGCCTGGCGCACGAGATCGAGCTCGACCTCTTCGAGAACCACGCCTTCCTCCGGCAGGACGAAGCCCGTGAGAGTCCGATCCATGGAACTCATGCCCGCGCGAACCTCAGCGGGGAGGTCAGACGTCATGATCTCATCCCCGTGCGACAGGATCACAATGCGCTCGATGGTGTTCTCCAGCTCTCGGATGTTGCCCGGCCACTGGTACCTGACGAGTGCCTCCATCGCCTCGGGAGTCAGGCGCTTGGCATCAGCGTGGAACTTCTCCATGAAGTGGGCAACCAGAATCGGGATGTCGCCCGCGCGCTGACGCAGCGGCGGCAGCGTGATAGGAACCACGTTGAGCCTGTAGAACAGATCCTCGCGAAAGACGCCATCCGCGATGAGCTGCTGCAGATCCTGATTGGTGGCCGCTATGACGCGTACGTCGACCTCGATACTCCGCGTACCGCCGAGCCGCTCGAAGCGCCTCTCTTGAAGCACGCGAAGCAGCTTGATCTGCGTCGCGGGCGAGATGTCGCCGATCTCGTCAAGGAACAGCGTCCCCCCGTTGGCCATCTCGAAACGGCCGGGCTTGGGGGTCATCGCGCCGGTGAACGCGCCCTTCTCGTAGCCGAAGAGTTCGCTCTCGAGCAGAGTCTCGGGCAAAGCACCCGCACTCACAGAGACAAACGGCTTGGTGGCGCGCGTCGAGAGCGTATGCAGTGCGCGCGCTATCAGCTCTTTGCCGGTTCCCGATTCGCCATAGATCATCACGGTCGCAGACGTTGGCGCCACCTTGTGAACCGTCTCGAGAATGGCTGTCATACCCGGATCGGAGGCGACGATCCCTTGCACGTCGTATTCCCTATCGAGTTCTCCTCGGAGTCGCTCGACCTCGTTGACCATCTCCGAATACGTCAGCGCCTTGTCGATAGCGAGCTTGAGCTCCTCGAGATCGAACGGTTTGGTGAGGTACTCAGTCGCACCGGCCTTCATGGCATCGACCGCGGTGGCGACGTTGCCGTGTGCTGTCAGCATGATGATCGGGAAACGCGCGTCTTTGGAGCGCAGTGTCCGCAGGACCTCCATGCCGTCCTTGCCGGGCATGCGGTGGTCCAAGACCATGACATCTGGCTCCATCTCGGCGACAGCCGCAAGGGCCTCCTTGCCGTCAGCGGCCTCGACGACATCAAACCCTTCACCCGACAGTGCCTGAACCAGGACCCAACGCATGTTCTTCTCGTCGTCGACGATGAGAACTCTCTTGCCCATATGAAACGCCCCTCTACTGACTCATGGCGGCCGGCAATGTCACCGTGAAACACGTTCCCTCGGGACCGCTGACCACTTCGATATGCCCGTCATGCTCGTCGATGATGCGGTGAACGATCGTGAGGCCCAGACCAGTTCCCTCCGCGCGCTTGGTGAAGAACGGGTCGAACACCTTGGTCAGGTCACGTTCTGCAATGCCTGGTCCATTATCCTCGACACGCACCGAGACGTAGTCGCCAACAGGACTGGTGTGAATCCAGATTGCGCCGCCCGTTGTCGCCATCGCCTGCACGGCGTTGGTCACCAAGTTCAGAAACACCTGCTTAAGCTGATCGGGGTCCCCCAGAACTCTGGGGAGGTCCTCCGCGAGATTCTGCTCGATCGTGACGTCCGATTGCCCCGCGAAACGGGTAGTGAACAAGACGACATCCTCTATGACGCTGTTCAGGTCCGCATGCACGAGCGTTGGCTTACTGGGACGGCCGAAGTCCAGAAGAGCCTTGATCACCTTGTCGAGCCGATCGATCTCCTGCTTGATTACCTCGGCTGCCTCTTCGATTCGCGCGGCATCGCACTGCGCGTCTTCAAGCAGCTGCACGGATGCTCGTATCACGCCCAGCGGGTTTCTGACCTCGTGGGCCACGCCGGCGGTGAGCTCGCCCATAGCAGCGAGACGATCGGCGCGGATAAGCTGGTCGGTGAGCGCCTTGATGTCGGAGACGTCCTCCAGCGTCACGACCGCACCGAGCACCGTTCCGCCGACCGCTCGCATCCGCGACGTCGACACTTGAACGTGCACATCCTGCCCGTCGGCTGTCACCAGTGTGGCTTCCCGCATGGCAAGCGGCAGGCGTCCAGCCAAGACCTTCTCCACGTCCCCGGAAAGCCCGCCATCGGTCTTGAACAGGAGACTTATGGGACGGGGCACCATCTCGAACTCCGACATATCCAGCATACGCTCGGCGGCCGGATTCGCCGTTGCAACAGAGCCATCAGGTCCTACCGTGATGACCCCGGAAGTGATCGACCGCAGGATCGACTGCGTGTAGTCCTGGATGTTGATCAGCTGAATCGCGCGCTCCTCGAGCTTCTGGTAGGCCTCTTCGAGTTGTACCGAGAGCTCGCGCAAGTCGCGCGTCTTGTTCTCTTCTGTGTCGCGCACGAAACCGAAGAGCACGCCGATCATGAAGAACGTAGCGACCTCGAGCCAGTTGTCGGCGTTCATTCCCACGCCACTCTGGAACTGGAACTGGGTGTGAAGAACGAAGGGCACCGACGCCGAGAATGCCGCGATGGCGCCACCCCTGAGCCCGAAGACAAAGGCGGCGTAGATGATGGGTATCAGGTACAGCCGTCGGTAGATGAGCTGCAGCGCATCGGTGGCCGAATCATGGTACGTGAACACGTGGAGCACGGTGATCATCACGATCATCGCGGCGGTGGCGGCAATCGCCCTGACGTCCCCTCGCCGCTTCGCCTCACGCGCCTGTGCGTCGTCGACGCCCAACTGCGCCGGCCGTTGCGGCAGACTCGCTCGCTCGGGACTCATCGGCGGCGCCTGGCCCAGCTCGGTTCGATGCGCAACTCCTCGCGGTACTTGGCCACGGTACGTCGAGCGACGGTGACGCCTTCCTCCGAGAGCAGCTCAGCGAGCCTCTGGTCGGAAAGCGGCTTCGCCGCGTCCTCGTCGCGCACGAGTTCACGCAGACGTTGCTTGATGCTTGTGGCAGCGACGTCGGTGCCTGTCGTCGTCCGGTAGCCTCCGCTGAAGAAGTGCTTGAGCTCGAATAGGCCGTAGGGCGTGGCCATGTACTTCCCGGTGACACCGCGTGAGACCGTGGAGAGGTGAACCCCGAGCTCCACAGCCACGTCCTCGAGCCGCAGGGGCCTGAGTAGGCCGCGCCCATCGTCGAAGAACTCCGACTGGACCTCCATGATGATCTGCGTGATCCGAGTCACGGTGTCCTTACGCCTATCGACGTTCTTGATGAAACTCTCGGCCGACCTGATCTTGTCTTTGAGGTAGCGACGAGTCTCATCGTCAGCTGTCGAGCCGCTCTTGAGCATACTGCGATAGCGCGGTGACACTCTCAGCGTAGGAAGCGCCTCATTGTTCGAGGTGATCAGCCAGTCCTCGTCGAAGCGACGGATCGTGACGTCCGGAACGATATAGCCCGGCGACGGGCCAGGCGAGAATGCGCCGGCCGGCCGGGGGTTGAGCACCCGCAGGGTATCGACGAGCCTGCGTACCTCGTCCTCGTCGATTCGTAGCGCACGAGCGATCTTGCGGAAGTGGTTGGCCGCGACATCGTCGAGATGCTCGGAGATGATTCGCGTGAGATTGGGCTCTTCGATGCCCAGGAACTCCATCTGAAGGCACAGGGCCTCGGCTAGATCGCGGGCCCCTACCCCTGGAGGATCGAGCTGCTGGACCGCATTGAGCGCGGCCCGCGCCTCCAGCGCTGAGACTCCCGCGAGCGAAGCCACTTCATCAAGCGACCCCGTGAAGAAGCCGTCATCGTCCAAAGAGCCGACAACGAGACGCGCCGCACGAGCGACGTTCTCATCGATACTCAGCAGGCCGAGCTGATCGAGCAGGTAGTCGTCGAAGGATTGGACCCCTCCCACGTACTCCTCGGTATTCGAACTCTCAGCGTTGGGGTCGCGCGGTGCACTCTGGTCGACGGTGTCGAGGTCCTCGTACATCTCGAGCCACTCGTCCCACGACCGCTCGTCCTCGCGCTCGTCGAGTCTCTCGTCATCCTCTGACGACTCATTCTCCGACTCGTCGACCTCGAGCACGGGGTTTTCGAGCATCTCGACCTCTATGAGCTGCTGCAGGTCGGCGATCGGCATCGCCAAGATGCTGAGCCCCTGATACACCTGAGGCGAAAGCGTGACTTTGTGACGCAGGTCCGGTCGCTGTGATAGCTCCACGCTCGCCTCCCCCGTGTACTCGCCCGGGCTCCGGAAGCGGCCGGGTACTGCAAAAAGTATACCACCGCAGATAGGCCGCCAGACTCTCCTACCTGCGGAGATTGTGTGTACTGGCTAGTCCTGAGGCGGCAGTGCCGGCGCAATCGCCGAGTCAGAGAGCGAGACAACGACTATCGCCGACACCACCAAGATACCTCCCACGAGCTGAGTCAAAGAGAAGGACTCACCGAACAGCGCGAACGCCCCGATACCGGCGAGGAACGGCTCGACGGTCGACGTGACGGTCGCATTGGTCGGAGCTATGTACTTGAGTGCCGTGAGAAAAGCACCGAACGGAACAACGGTGCTCACCACCGCCATGAACAAGACCGCTCCTGCGGTCTTTGGGTCGGCGAACACGCCAAGGATCCTCGCAGGCCCCAGGACGACAAGCCAGAACACGGACGCGAACCCAAGTCCCCAGACCAGCGTGGTATAGGGCGTGTAGCGCGTGGCAGCGTACGTACCCATCAATGAATACGCCGCGAAGAACACAGCCGAGAGCAACCCCCATACGATCCCCTGGGGCGACACGACGATGCCGCCTCCTCCCAGTGCCCCGACCACAAGCGCGCAACCCGCCACAGAGAGCGCCACACCGGCTGGCAGCGCCCACGTGAAC
>Ga0194062_1000592_pt1 | contig 15394 bp, 13 predicted proteins | sample SepL2225m_MetaG_FD_155481 | JGI IMG/M metagenome (GOLD analysis project Ga0194062, IMG submission 155481) | Anoxic zone freshwater microbial communities from boreal shield lake in IISD Experimental Lakes Area, Ontario, Canada - Sep2016-L224-25m | ecosystem: Environmental > Aquatic > Freshwater >... | reverse complement strand
CGATACCGCCAACCATCTGATCGCCGCCGAACCGGTAGACCGCAGCATTATTCTGGGCTTCCGCAGTCGTTATTTGGGGGCCGCCATCAGCAATGAATATATCGCCAGTTACTGCCGCGAACATGCGGACCGCATGATCGGCTTTGCCGGTATTGATCCCACCGAACCCACCGCGCTGGAAATGTTGCGCGAGGGGGTTGAACAACTGGGCCTGAAAGGGGTGACCATTTGCCCCGCCGCCCAGGATTTTCATCCCTGCGACACGCGGGCCATGGCCGTCTATGAATTGGCCGCGGCGTTGCGTATCCCCGTGGTGTTCTACCCCGGCACGCATTTATCCGCCAAGACCAAGATGGAATATGCCCGGCCGGTATTGCTGGATGAAGTCGCCCGCAGCTTTCCGCATCTGAAACTGGTCATCAGTCACTTCGGCTACCCCTGGGTGGATGAGGCGATTACGCTGCTGGGCAAGCATCACAATATTTATGCCGATGTGGCTGCGCTCTTACGTCGCGGCTGGGTGCTCTACGATGCCCTGGTCCGTGCCCATCAGTTCGGCGTGATTGACCGCCTGCTTTTTGGCAGCGATTTCCCGTTCCTCAACGCCAGCGAAGGTATCGAAATCATTTACTCCGTGAACCACTACACCATGGGCACAAATCTGCCCGGCATCCCGCGCGAAGCCCTGCGGGGCATCGTCGAACGCGACACCTTGCAGGTACTGGGTATCAAAGTCGCCCCCAGCCGGATGGTACAACTCCCCCGGCAGCGGCGCGTACCCAAGGTGGGGTGAGTGGGGTAGCCGAGCCAAAAGTATTATTGCATTAAGGAAATCTGCTTGAGACGGTAAAGTCTTCTTGGGCTACCCATTCTATTGCGGGGCCCGGCGGCCGGGGTGCATGACATCAATCTCCACCCCATCCACGGGTAGTACCTTGTAGGGATTAAACAGCAGATTCATGACCAGTGCCCTACGAATGCGGTGCATCGCCGTCAGATCATCGGGGGCGAACATGTCACGCATATACGGGAGTTTTTCGATCCCCACACCATGCTCGCCAGTGATGGTCCCACCGATCGAAACGCAGTACCGCAGAATTTCACCGCTGGCTTCCAAGGCCCGGCGGACTTCGGCGGGGTTGTGTTCATCAAAGACCAGAATCGGGTGCACATTGCCATCGCCCGCGTGGAACACGTTGGTGATGAGTAACTGGTAACGATTACAGATTTCCGCCACCTTAGTAATCACTTGCGGCAGTTTGCTGCGCGGCACGCAGGCATCCTGAGTGCAATACGTCGGGCTGATGCGGCCAATGGCGCCAAAGGCACTCTTGCGTGCCGCCCAGAGTTTCGTCCGCCGGGCAGGATCGGAGCCTGCCTCGACGCTGCGGGCATTATTCTGCTTCGCCAGCATGCAAATCGCGTCCATCTGGGCATCCAGCGCCGCTTCCAGCCCGTCAATTTCGATCAGCAACAGCGCCTGGGCATCGGTGGGGAAGCCATAATGAAACGCGTCTTCCACCACCCGGATCATCGGCCCGTCCATCATTTCCATGGCGGCGGGGATAATCCCGGCGGCGATAATATCGGCCACCGTCTTGCACGCTTCGGCGGAATCATGGAACACCGCCAGCGCGGTACGAAATGCCACCGGCCGGGGGGTAAGCCGGCACCAGACGCGGGTAATAATCCCCAGTGTGCCTTCGCTGCCGCAGAGCAGTCCCGTCAGATCCGGCCCGATGCCGTGGCCGGTGGGGCCGCCGTGGACATGCACCGACCCATCCGCCAGGACAATCTCGACGCCCAGAAGATGGTTGACGGTCACACCGGCCTTGAGGGTATGAACCCCGCCAGCATTGGTAGCGACGTTCCCGCCGATGGTGGCGGCCCGTTGGCTGGACGGATCGGGTGCGAATTGCAGGTGGGTGCCTGCCAGCGCATCGGTCAAGGCCAGATTCGGCAGGCCCGCATCTACCAATGCCCAGCGGTTACGCAGGTCAATCTGGTGGATCTGCCGCATGCGGGCTGTGGAAATCTGTACGCTCGGCGTCACCGATACCGTACCCCCGGCCAGTCCGGTGGCCGCACCGCGCGGGACAATGTCCAATCCATGGGCACGGATAATGTTGATAGCCTGAGCCACCTGCGCGGTATTTTGGGGTAAAACCACTGCCACCGGTGCAGCTTTGGCGATGGAAAAGCCATCGGATTCATAGGTTAACAGCCGGGTGGGGTCGCCAATGACCTGCGCAGCCCCCAGGTCGGCAACCAGGGCCGCGACCACGGGATGAGGAGAAACGGGCGAATTTGGTGTTGCATCAGTCTGCATAAACATGAATCTAGCTGATTACGTCCAGCTTGGAAAGTGTGGGTGGGGGATAAGCGGTGTTTTTCATTTCCGCCCGGCTGGAGTAAGATAAGGACTTGTCTGCGTTTACGGAATTACCGGGTTTCGTATTCGCTTCATAATCCGGTATTCGTAATTGTTGTCCGAGGTTCGATATGACAGAGAATCAGACTGCTGGCGTTCCCCAGGAATCAGCCCCCGTGGATGCGAGCAAGGGATTGGATGCAGAAGTCACCAAAGCCATGCAGGGATTATCCCTGGAAGATTTAATGGCCGCCTCGGTACAGCAGGAACAGCCGCGTGGCCCGCGTCTGGACCCGCAACGCAAAGTGCGCGGGGGACGCCCCTCGAGCCGGCGCGATGCGGACGAAGGCGAACATATTCATCCGGACAATAACAAGCGCGGCAAAGTGGTCGCTATCCGCCAGAGCAGCATTTTTGTGGAAATCGGCGGCAAGAGCCAGGGCATGTGCCCGATGGATCAATTTGTTGTCGCCGGGGGTGATCAGGATGAGACCCCGGTCATCGGTCAGGATTACGATTTTGTCTACAAGGGTTATGACAACGCCGAAGGGTTGGTCATATTGGCCCGCAAGGGCGCCATCGCGCATGGCGCGTGGGAAACCCTCAAGCCCGGCGATATCGTCGAGGCCACGGTGGTGGGGGTGAACAAGGGTGGGTTGGAACTCAAGGTCGGCACCGCCAAGGCGTTTATGCCCGCCGGTATGGTGGACCTGTCGTTCAATCAAGATTTGAGCGTGTTCCTTAATCAGCGGATGACCTGCGTGGTCGGCCGCGTGGATCGCACCAGCCATCAGATTGTGCTCAATCGTAAAGCCTATATGGAGCAGGAACGCGAGAAGAACGCCGAAGCCATTTGGCTGGAACTGGCCGAAGGTCAGATTCGCGAAGGCGTGGTCCGCAGCGTGCAGGCGTACGGTGCGTTTGTTGACCTCGGTGGTGTGGATGGCCTGTTGCATGTCTCGGCCATGGCCCACAACCGCGTGACCGATCCCAAGAAGATCGTCCGCGAAGGCGACAAGATTTCGGTCATGGTTCTTCAGGTGGATCGCGAAAACAAGCGCGTGGGCTTGGGCCTCAAGCAATTGAGCAAAGACCCCTGGACGGAATCGTCCACCAAGTATCCCGTGGGGACCACCGCGACCGGTACGGTTAAGAAGTTGCTCGACTTCGGCGCTTTTGTCGAACTTGAACCCGGCGTGGAAGGCATGATTCATATCTCTGAATTGGCCAGCCGTCGTATTCAACGCGTCAGCGAAGTGGTCAAGGAAGGCCAGAGCGTCACGGTCAAGGTCATTGCCGTGGATGCCGACAAACGGCGGATTTCGCTCTCGATGGCAGCGCTGGAACGCGAAGCCAAAGCGGCCAGCGAACCGGCCGCAGAAGCTACCCCAGCGTCTGCCGCGCCCACACCTGCGGCGACCCCGGCCAAGCCGGTGCTGAAACTGGCGAAGAAGAATCTCAAGGGCGGCTTGTAAGCTCATCGCTTTTCGGAGCCTTTCGCCCATGGCGCAAGCGTTTACCCATAAAGACGCATGGCAGGTGGCGCGTACCACGGCGGTATGCCACACTTGTGGTGCGGTGCTGAATCCCGGGGCCGAACTTTGGGCCACGCTGGTGGAAAACCTCAGCACGCCCGAAGGCTTGGCGGCCATCGCCAACAAAGATGCCCAGAACGGACGCTTTGCCCGGCTGGATATCTGTACCGCCTGTTGGAATGAGGGCAAACGCCCCGCCGCGCCGCTGGAACTGTTTTCCTTTTGGCGCAGTCAGGTGCCCCAACCCGATCAGAAAAAGAAAATGTTCGTTGAGGATCATGTTCTGGTCGAACTGTTCACACGTCTGGGTGATACCCCCGTACCGCAGGATCAGGCCTTTCGCTTTATGTTGGCGTTGATTCTGTTGCGCAAACGCTTGCTACGTTATGAAGGCATGGTTTTGGAAACGCAGACCGACGGGCGCAAAGTTGAAGTCTGGAACATGATCCTGCGGGGTACCGATGTCCCGCTGAAAGTGGCCAATCCACAACTTGACGAAACGCAGATGCGCGAACTGTCCCAGCAATTATCTGTGGTTCTGGCCGAAGAGGTATAACTGGTTGCCCGACGCGGGCCTAAGTCTGGAGCGAATAAACGACATGGCGATACAACTATCTATTTCCACCAATCTGTTCCCGCAAATGGCACTGGATGAATTACTGAGCACGGCGGCGACGGCGGGCTTTAATGGCGTGGAACTGGGCCGGCTGGGCCATACCGCCCGCGACATCCAAACCAATCTGACCCCTTTGATGCGCAATCAGGCCACGTTCAAGGCCGCCGGTATGCAGGTGGCGGTGTTGGGGACCAGTATCGCGCTGCATCACAAGGGCGCTAGAGCCCGGGACGCCATGGAAGCTCTGCGGCTGGCCATTGACTGTGCCGCCGAACTGCAGTGCCCGATTGTGACCGCCTTTGGCTTTGCGATCCCCAGCGGAGAAACCTCGGGTTATGCCTATAACCGGATCGCCGAGCATCTCCGCGAAGTGGCCCTGCTGGCCGCCGTAAAGGGGGTGCGGGTGGCAATTCGTAATGGTGGTTCGTTTGCCTCGGCGGCGTCCATCTGGCAACTGCTCGAAAATACCGGCCATGACTCCATCGGTAGTGCGTGGGACAGTGTGGCGGGCGAAATCGCTGGCGAACCACCCACTCAGGCGGTACCGCTGCTGGGTCGGCGTCTGGCCTATGTACAGTGTGCCGACTGTGCTGCGGGGGTGGAATTGACGGCCTTAGACACCGGCCGGATGCAAAACAAGCAACTGGTGGAACGTCTGCTGGGCATTTCCTATTCGGGGTGGTTGGGATACAGCCTGCCGTTGGGGGTGAGCCTGGCGAATCTGGATGCCAAGGTGGAACTGCCCGCAGCTGCGGAAAAGCTGAGGACCTGGCTGGGACTCATCAAGCCCCCCGAAGCCGTGCCCGCGCCCGCCGCGGCGAAGCCTGCGCCCTCCAAAGTGGACGCGCCGAAAGTGGATCCCACGCCGACCCCGGCCAGTTAAGTTCACCAAAGGGAGCGCATGCTCGCAACCTATTTCCATAATATCTCGCCATACCTATGGCACTTCCCTAGCAGTCAATTTGGCATCCGCTGGTATGGGTTTTCGTACCTGCTGGGAATTGTCGCGGGCTATCTCCTGCTGCGTTATTTGTCCCGCAAGGGCAAGTTACCCATCGCTTTGCCTCAGATCGCCGACTTTGTGCTCATGCTGGGCATCGTCGGGGTGATCGGTGGGGGGCGCCTGGGGCATGTGTTTTTTTACGATCCCCAACTACTGCTCGACTTTGGCACCTCGGTACCCTTTTGGGGCGTACTGCGGATTTATGATGGCGGCATGTCCGCCCATGGCGGGGTGATCGGGGTCATTCTGGTTTTGATCTTTTGGTCCTGGCGCTACAAAGTCAGCTTCTGGCGGATTGGCGATGCGGTTGTCATGGTAGTGCCGCTGGGGTTGATGTTTGGCCGGATTGCCAACTTCATCAATGGCGAACTTTATGGCAAAGTCACCAAGGTTGCCTGGGCTGTGCAGTTTCCCCAAGAGCTCAAGTTTCCCCCCGATTCGCCCACCGAACCACGCGTGACCGATGCGACGTTGAATACGATGCTCGATAGCCTACTGGCCAAACATCCGGAATACGAGACGTTACTCCGCTTTCCCCGGCAGGGACTGATTGATCTGGCCCAGCGGGGTGAACAGCCTATTATCAGTGCTTTGCAAACCATCCTGCCCACCCGGCATCCCTCCCAGCTTTACGAGTGTCTGCTGGAAGGCGTGCTCTTGTTTGTGCTGGTATGGAGCGTGGGGATGTGGGCCAAACGTCCTGGTCTGGCCGGGGCGACCTTCATGCTGGGTTATCCCGTCATGCGGATCATTGGCGAACAGTTCCGGGTGGGTGATGCCCCGATTCTGCTGCTGGGCCGGGAATTCTCGTTGGGCGAAATCTACAGTGCGGTCATGTTCCTGGCCGGGGTGGTGGTTCTGGCGCTCGTCTGGCTGCGGAAAGAAAATAACGCTTCGGAACCGAACCTTAATACCCCACCCCAATAGTCTGTGCTAATATATTGGTCATGGATGCCAGCGCTGCCCAGCCTATGTCTCAGAACCATGTCCCAACGGTCGCCGTGGAGGCCAGTGGATTTGGCGTACATTGCGCGGGCAAGGCCTTGCTGTCCGACATCACCCTACAGGTTTTGAGTAATCAGGTTACTGCCATCATCGGTCCCACCGAGTCTGGTAAGTCCCTGTTTCTTAAATGTATCAACCGCTTGGCCGAACTTGAATCCCCCCTGCATATTACGGGCCAGCTAAAAGTCTTCGGACAGCATGTTTATGCGGCCAAAGTGGAACTCCCGGAACTCCGCCAGCGGGTGGGGATGATTTTCAGTCATCCTACCCATCCCGTGGTCAGTATCTATGACAATGTGGCCCTGGCACCCCGTTTATCGGGCGTGGCTGATCGGCATGAGATTGCCCACATCGTCGAGCAAAAACTCAAGCAGGTGGGCTTATGGTCCCAGCTTGATGACCGCCTCTCCGATCCCGTCAGTACGCTGCCTACGGAAACCCAACAGCGGATATGTGTTGCCCGGGTGCTGGCCGCCGAACCGGTTTTGCTGCTCATGGATCAACCCACCCTGGGGTTGGATTACCCCTCGGCGCTGCATTTTGAAGACCTGATTTGTGAATTGGCCGTTCACTATCCTATCATTCTTACGGCCCAGACGCCCCAACAGGCCGCGCACGTGGCCGATGTCACGGCGTTTTTCTGGGCGGGCCGGTTGGTGGAGATCGGGACTACCGAGCAACTCATCACCTATCCGAAATCGCCCCAAACGGAAGCGTATGTTTCAGGACGATATAACACCTGAGGGATCATGTTACGCTAGTCAGATAAGGGTGGAGCTGTCATGTCGAGTCATTTCAATCAGACCATGGAAGACCTGCGCCGCCGGTTATTGACGATGGCCAATATCGCCGCTGATGCGGTGCGGACCGCCGCCCAGGCCCTGATCACGGGCAATACGGAGCTGGCCCAGCGGGTATTTGTTTACGAATCCCAAACCGATGAAGATGAAGTGGTTCTGGAACGGCTGGCCATCAGCATTTGTGCGCTACATCAGCCCGTGGCCAGCGATCTGCGGCAGGTATTTACTGCCGTCAAAGTAAACATGGATCTGGAACGGATGGGGGACTCTGCGGCCAATATCGCCGAGACCGTACAACATCTCAGCTCGGTGACCCTGCCGGTGGAATTACGCCAATTGGCCGAAGCCAGCGTCAAACAGGTTCAGGACACCCTGCAATGTCTGGCGCAGAATGATGCCCAGCGGGCTATGGCCATCTGCCAGTCCGATGACCTGATTGATGCGCTTTACACCCACTTGCTGCAGGCCGGGCAATCCGGGCAACTCGGCGCGGAATACACCATTGCCGCCCAAATCGCCATCATCATGGCGGCCAAGAACTTTGAACGCATCGGGGATCATTGCTGTAATGTGGCGGAAAACGTGCTTTACGCCACCAAGGGTGATATCATGCGCCACCACCACGAACCGCATCCCCACTAAGCGCATAAAAAACACGAACGCGGTGGCTCGTGTTCTTTGCGTGGATGGCTATTTCAGCCCAACTAACTGACCGTGGCTTCTTGGGCGTTGACGGCGTCCAGAATCTCTTGCGCACTGGCGGCATTCTTCATCGCCACGCGGAAGGCTTCGATGGTCATCAGCCGGCTGATCCGGGCCAAGGCCTGAATATGGGGGCCGGTCTGGTCCGGGGGGCTGGCCAGCAGCACAATCAGATGGACCGGACGGCCATCAATCGAATCAAAGTTGATCGGTTGGGCAGGCTTGCCGATGGCGATGACCAGATGGTCCACCCCGGTGCATTTGCCGTGGGGGATGGCCAAACCGTTGCCGATGCCGGTGGTACGAGTGGACTCGCGTTCCAGCACGCTGGCCAGCAGTTGCTGGCTGTCTTTAAGTTCGCCGGCCTGATTGAGGACCTCAACCAGTTCTGCAATCGCCGCTTTTTTGTCGGTGGCGACCAGAGGAACCTTGATGTGCTGCAGTCTGAGAATTTCGTTCAATTTCATGACTAGCTCCCAAAAATCCATTGTGCAAGTAGACACATTCTACCGTGTCACAACCATGACGACAAAAAACGCTCAAAAAAATACAACGGCCCAAAGGTCTGGGCCGTTGCGGTTCATACCTCGTTTTAACCTGTTCCTTAACTGGCTTTGCCTAGTTCGAAGGCATCATGTACGGCCCGCAGGGCTTTTTCGCCATCTGCGGCGGCCACAATCACTGAAATCTTGATCTCGCTGGTGGTGATGTTCTGGATATTCACTTTGTGGTCGGCCAGCGCCTTGAACATCCGGCTGGCCACGCCGGTGGATTGCTTCATGCCGATACCCACCGCCGAAACTTTGGACAGGCCCGATTCATAGGTTGCCACGCCCTGACCGAAATCCTTGAGGATTTGATCCACCACGTGTTTCAGGTCCGCCACATCACCGTGTTCCACGGTGAACGATACATTGGCGGTCTTGTCATCCGTGATGGTCTGAATGATGTCATCCACCACAATATTAGCCACGCCGATGGCCGTGAAGACCTGGGCCACCACACCGGGCTGGTCCGGCAGGCCCTTCATCGCCACGCGGGTAAGATTTTTCTTCAGGGCACAACCAGATACTACGATGTGTTCCATTTCCGGGGTCTCCGCTACGATCAAGGTGCCGGGCCGATCATGGCCGGCGTTGCGTACATGCAGGGGAACGTTGTACTTTTTGGCAAATTCCACGGCCCGGGTCTGCAAAACGCTGGCCCCGAGCGAGGAAAGCTCCATCATTTCGTCATAACTGATCTTGGGCAACAAGCGGGCATTGGGCACAATGCGGGGATCGGCGGTATAGATGCCGTCCACATCGGTGTAATTTTCACACACCATCGCGTCGAGCGCGGCACCGATGGCCACCAGTGTGGCATTGGACCCGCCGCGGCCCAGCGTGGTGATGTCGCCTTCTTCCGTGATGCCCTGAAAACCCGCGATGATCAGGATTTTGCCCGCATCGAGTTCCTTGAACATCCGCTTTTTATCAATACCCTGAATCCGGGCCTTGCTGAATTTTTCATCCGTGACCAGACCGATTTGCCCGGCGGTAAACGAAATCGCCTCATGGCCCTGGGCGGCAATGGCCATAGCCATCAGGGCAATCGTGACCTGTTCGCCGGTGGCCAGCAATTGGTCCATTTCCCGCTTGGGCGGGTTGGGATTCACTTGCTGGGCCAGATCAATCAGATCATCGGTGGAGTCGCCCATGGCCGATACCACCACCGCCACCTGATGCCCCGCATGCTTGGCGGCAATGGCTTTGGCGGCGGCCTTGTGGATTTTTTCCGCATTGGCTACGGAAGTTCCACCAAATTTTTGAACTACGATGCCCATGCATATTCCTAATCGAGTTATCGTGCCTTCCCGGGAACAACTCCGGGAGATAAACAAAGCCCAGTAATATAGCGTGGTTGGTGTTAAAATCAAAATGTCCTGCGGGCGGCAATTTTCCTCCAGACCGCGTGCGGCCGACAGGCAGACGATTTTATACAGACGCATGAGGCATTTAATATTCGCGAATGTACACTGGTAAAGAATGCCGGAATAGTTATGCTACTATATTTCGTGCTTAACAAGGAACCTTATGGCCGTCGAACTGATACCAGCAATTGATCTCCGGGGCGGGCAGGTGGTGCGTTTGCAACGCGGGGATTACAACCTCCAAACCACTTATGACGTCACCCCTTTGGACATGGTGAAGCGTTTCGAAGATGCGGGCTGCAAGTGGCTGCATGTCGTGGATTTGGATGGCGCCCGCGAAGGTCGGCCGCGCAATCTGGATTTGATCGAGAAGATTGTTCGTCATACCCGCATGAAAGTTGAAATTGGCGGGGGAATCCGCAGCGAAGAGGTGATGGAATACCTTCTCGCCATCGGCACCGAGCGCATTATTCTCGGCACCCGGGCGCTGTCGGATCGGGATTGGTTTGAAACCATGGTCCATGATGCCCGCTTCCGTAATCGTCTGGTGCTTGGGCTTGATGCCAAAGAGGGCATTGTGGCCACCCATGGCTGGACCCAAACCGGAACTCAGGGTACGAAAGCCTTGGAATTGGCCGCCAGTATGGACCGCTGGCCGCTGGCGGCTATCATCTACACGGACATTGCCCGTGATGGCATGTTGATCGGCCCCAATGTTGAAGCCACCCAACGCCTGCTCGAAGTGGTCAAACATGTGCCCGTGATCCACAGTGGCGGGATCAAGTGCGTGGACGATCTGGTGGCGTTGGCCCCGTTGCCGATTGCCGGCGTGATTGTCGGCAAAGCGATTTATGAAGGGGCTTTGGATGTGGTGGCCGGGGTTCAGGCACTGCGGTGCGTTAAACCCCGCGCGGGAGTATAAGCGTTATGGCACAGAATCATCCCCCTGCGGCAGATTTAAGCCCCTTGGTTGAAACCATGATCGAGAGCTATCGCGCCGATCAGCGTACCCATCATGTGGATGTCTGCTATCTGCCCTCGCGCGATGAAGTTATCGCGCTGGTGGATCAACTGCGCGAACTGATGTTCCCCGGCTATTTTGGCCAGCAAGGTCTGACCTGGGACAATATCAACCAGCATTTGCAGCAACTGTTGGAGTCCATATATCAACGTCTTTTCCTCCAAATCCGCAATGTATTACGGCATGAACAACAACATGCGGGTTTGACGGATTGCCCGGATTGCGATATTTCCGCAGGTGCCATTACCCGGGAATTTCTGGGACGTCTGCCCAAAGTCCGTCAGGTGTTGTCCACGGATGTACAGGCGGCCTTCGATGGCGATCCGGCCGCGCACAATACCGACGAAATTATTTTCAGCTACCCCGGCTTCTATGCCATCTCCATCTTCCGGTTGGCGCATGAATTATGGGAACTCAAAGTCCCCATCATCCCGCGCATCATGACGGAATATGCCCATGGTATGACCGGCATTGATATTCATCCCGGTGCTACGGTGGGGGAGTATTTCTTCATTGACCACGGCACCGGCGTGGTGATCGGCGAAACCACCACCATTGGCCGCAATGTCAAGGTCTATCAGGGCGTTACCCTGGGCGCGACTTCGACGCGGGGCGGACAGGCCCTGCGCGGGGCCAAACGTCATCCCACCATTGAAGATGAAGTCACCGTCTATCCCAACGCCTCGATTTTGGGCGGTGATACCATTGTGGGCAAAGGCGCCACCGTCAACGGCAACGTATTCTTGACGCAGTCGGTGCCACCCTACACCCGCGTTTCCGTCAAACATCCCGAACCGCAGTACCGTAACCGGCCTGCCCGCGTGGATGATTTGATTTTCCTCGACTTTCAGATCTAAACGCGGCGCGTTGGCCCCGGCCCTTTCGGAGCTAGTTCCATGCAGATGGTCGTGGGCTCAACACTTGGCTTGTGGCTGGCCGGGGGGGTGTTCCTTACCGGCTTGGCCCTGTGGTGGCGGCAACGGCGCCGCCGTCAGATTATCTCCAGCACCATGCTCTGGCAGATTCCGTCCGGTGCGGGGCGTACGGGTGGCTTTCGCCGCGGTGAATGGCTGGGATTACTCATATGGCTGGCTGCGACGGCCGCGCTACTCGCCTGGGCCGATGTGGGGTGGCAAACTACCCATGTCATCCTGCCCAAACCCGCAGAATTACGCACCAACACAAACGGTAATGTCGCAGTACTTTGGGCGGAGCTTACCCCGGAACAAGCCGCGCTCCCCGGACTCCGTGCGTTGGTGCATACCCCCACACAGATCAAACCGCTGGCCGTCTGGCAACCCGGCCAGCCCCGGCAGATGACCTTGCGCTGCGACTCTACCCAACCGATGACTTTTAACTGGTGGCAGGATGCCACCCGCATGACCGAGTGGCATTACCGTGCCGGGCATTGGACATTCACCACCCGCTATCAAGGGGCCAATGCCACAGCCTGGCGGAGGGTCTTGGAAGTGCAACCCGAGTTTACCGCCAGCGCCAGTGCGGATACCCCTGTGGTCTTGGCCTGGGATAAACTAGTCTGGACCGCAAATGCCGCAGCGGGGGCGCATGTCGTACTGCTTCATGGCCGTGCTGTCGGACCGGGGATCACCCCGGCGGGTGTACCCACCACCATGCCGACCGCCGCGGTGCCCCAACTTGCCACCGATGCCACCATTCCGGCCCGTTTCGATCTCGTTCGCGTACAACGCATGGTCCCAGCCCAACTCGATACTAACTGGCGGATTCTCGCTACCGTAGCGGGCCAACCATGGTTGGCCCAGCGCACAGATCAGGGCGCGCACTGGTTATGGTGTGCCTCCGATTTACAAACGACGGAGAGTAACTGGCCACTGGACCCCAGTTATGTCATCACCGTGCGCTGGATGTTGGAACAGGCGCTGAAGCCTGCGTCCGATGGCGACTTATGGTCCGCCCAACCGGTGCCTGAGGCCGCGGTGTCCGGTCTACGCACCGGGCCGGGCTGGGGCTTGCTGGTCCTTGGCTTGGTGCTGGTCCTGCAGTTATATTTATGGTGGCAATGGCGTCACTGACCCAGTGTACACTTGCATCCCCGGCGGTTTGCCTACAAGATGCTGTTTTCATAATTGGAGCGATACTATGGCGGCAGCGTTGATGATCAGTGTTTCGGGTGTACGCGGTGTAATCGGACAAACCATGACTCCGACCCTGGCTTTGGAGTTTGGCCAGGCCTTCGGCCATTTTCTCCGGCAAACCGTGTCCAGCGATAAACCCCTACGCGTGGCCATTGGCCGCGATACCCGGCCCAGCGGACCAATGGTCCTCAGTGCTCTGACCGCCGGCCTGCTGAGTGTGGGCATCAACGTGGTGGATGTCGGCATCGCCACCACGCCCAGCGTGGCGCTGATGGGGCGGTTTCTCGGCACCGCCGCCAGCATCGTCATCACCGCTTCACATAACCCAATCATCTGGAACGGTATCAAATTTCTGCGTCACGACGGCATTGCCTTCCCACCCGAGCAAGCCGCCGCGATCAAGGCCGCGTGGGAAGCCCGCGCCGGGGAATTGCAACCCATTGAAAATATCGGCCACCTGCAGACCGATAGCCGGGTCCATGCCCATCATGTGCAGACCGTCCTGCCGTTGGTGGATGTGAAGGCCATTGTCAGCCGCCATTTCCGCGTGGTCCTCGACAGCGTCAACGGCGCCGGCTGCATCGGTACCCCCATGCTGCTGGGCAAGCTCGGTGTGGAAATGGTCCACCTTAACGGCGAAGCCACCGGCCACTTCGCGCATATCCCGGAACCCACCAAAGAAAACCTGACCGACCTGTGTGCCCAGGTAAAACGTCATAAAGCCGCCGTCGGCTTTGCCCAGGACCCCGATGCGGATCGGCTGGCCATTGTGGATGAATTGGGCAACTACATCGGCGAGGAATATACCCTCGCACTGGGCACCTATGCCCGACTCCTCAGCAAGCCCGGCCCGGTGGTGGCCAATCTCAGCACCAGCCGGATGGTGGATGACATCGCCGCCAAGTTTGGCTGCACGGTTTACCGCACCCCTGTGGGCGAAGCCAATGTTGCTGGCAAGATGATGGAGGTCAACGCCGTCATTGGTGGGGAGGGTAACGGGGGCCTGATTGACCTTCGCGTCGGCCCCGTGCGTGATTCGTTCCTCGCCATCGCCATGACGCTGGACCTGATGACCCGCACCGGCAAGACCATCAGCCAACTGGTGGCCGAATTGCCCCGCTATGCCATGCTCAAAACCAAATTCGAATGCACCCGCGCCCAGGCCGATGCCTTGGTGGTGAAAGCCAAAAACGCACTCAGTCAGGAACGTATTGATACCCAGGACGGTGTCCGCGTGGATTTCGCCGATGGTTGGGTCCATGTTCGGCCCAGCAATACCGAACCGATTGCCCGGGTCATTGCCGAAGCCAAAACCCCCGAGCGTGCCCAGGAATTGGTCGCCCTGATTGAAGCGCTGAAATAAAGTCCCTGCGCGGGAAATATCGCGTATTAACAAATAATTCACACATAACCGGTCCCGAACTCCCCTTATAGGACTGGACGCGGCGCCTTTACCCGCTATACTACCAGCGGCGAAACGAGGAAACGAGGCTCCTTTTACGGATGGACCTCGTTATGTTTGGACAATATGAATGCAACGGCATCTTTGATGAGATGTTTGCCGACAGCGCTGTGCCCCGGCCCCATTATGCGGCGGTTCACGAGCGGATTTGCTCCATGGGTCACAGTGCCTTTGCCCGTCGGCAGGGCATGACTGATGCTTCATTTCGCAATCAGGGCATTACCTTCACCGTCTACAACGATAACACCGGCGTCGAACGTATCTTCCCTTTTGACCCCGTGCCGCGCATCATCCCCGCCGAGGAATGGGCTCGCATCGAGTCCGGCCTGGCCCAGCGGCTGACGGCCCTGAACATGTTCTGCCGTGATATTTACCACGAACAGCATATCGTACGCGAAGGCATTATCCCCGCCGACATGATCTATAGCGCCAAGATGTTCCGCCGGGAGATGCTGGGCGTGCGGGTGCCCAAGGATATATATATTCACATCTGCGGCACTGACCTGATCCGTGACCGTGCGGGCAATTACCTGATTCTCGAAGACAATGGCCGCACCCCCAGCGGCGTCAGTTATGTGCTGGAGAACCGCGCGGTGATGAAACGGGTATTTCCCATGCTGTTTGGCGCCTGCCGGGTGCGGGCGATTGAGGATTACCCGCTGAATCTCCTGCACACGCTGCGGCATGTGGCCCCGCGTCAGGATGATGAACCCAACATCGTCGTGCTGACCCCGGGTATCTTCAATTCCGCCTACTACGAGCACAGCTTTCTGGCCCGGCAGATGGGCGTGCAAATGGTCGAAGGCCGCGATCTGGTGGTGGTGGACAATCACGTCTACATGCGTACCGTCGC
>Ga0194062_1000589_pt1 | contig 15403 bp, 26 predicted proteins | sample SepL2225m_MetaG_FD_155481 | JGI IMG/M metagenome (GOLD analysis project Ga0194062, IMG submission 155481) | Anoxic zone freshwater microbial communities from boreal shield lake in IISD Experimental Lakes Area, Ontario, Canada - Sep2016-L224-25m | ecosystem: Environmental > Aquatic > Freshwater >... | reverse complement strand
GAAGTATCCCAATAGTAAAGATGATCCTTTTTCGGAGGTCATCGATTTTCCAAATATTCCTAATGGTTTGAATCAGTTTTTTCATTCAAACAGGTTTAAATTATGTTTGCTATTCCGCCTAAGTCTTCAATGGCTTTCTTTGCTGATGCCGAGAAAGCATGCGCTGTTACTTCAAGTTTGGCTTTCAGTTCCCCACGTCCGAGAATTTTAAACTTATCTTTCTTGGAGATGACTCCTGATTCAAGAAGAACATCCTGGGTGATAACCAGAAGATCCTTCTTTTCACTGAGTTGCTGAAGGGTATCAAGGTTGACTCCCTTATATTCAACGCGGTTGAAATTCTTGAATCCGAACTTAGGCACGCGACGGGTCAGAGACATCTGGCCGCCTTCATAGCCAAGCTTTTTCGAGTAACCGGAACGTGACTTAGCTCCTTTATGGCCACGGGTAGATGTGCCGCCATGACCTGAGCCCGTACCTCTTCCGATACGTTTATCTTTCTTTATCGAACCTTTTGCCGGTTTAAGATTACTTAAATCCATGTTATTGTACTTATCAGAGATTATACTTCTTCAAACTTTACAAGATGTTTCACTTTTTCAACCATTCCCAATATCTGGGGGGTTGCGTTGTGTTCCACAGAATGGCGGATACGTCTGAGCCCTAAGGCTTGCAGTGTAAGTTTTTGCCGTTCCGGGCGACCGATTCCGCTTCGAACCTGAGTTATTTTGATCTTTTTCATTGCCTTAGCTTTGCAATTAGGTTAACCATTAAATACTTTATCCATATCAATGCCTCTTAGCTGGGCAATAGTGTATGGATCACGCATCTTCATAAGAGCGTTAATAGTAGCTTTCACCACGCTGTGAGGATTCGACGAACCCTTTGACTTGGCCAGCACATCCTTTATGCCTACACTTTCGAGAACTGCACGCATTGCGCCGCCTGCGATTACTCCGGTACCTGGTGCAGCTGGTTTCAGAAAGACCAGAGCGCCGCTGTACTTCCCTAATTGTTCATGAGGGATAGTACTTTTAAGGATAGGGACTTTAATCAGGTTCTTCTTGGCATCGTCGACACCTTTTGCGATAGCAGCGGTAACTTCCTTTGCTTTTCCCAGTCCGTAACCGACTACTCCGTTTTCATTACCCACAACTACGATGGCCGAAAAACTGAAAGTACGTCCGCCCTTGGTCACTTTGGTCACCCTTTGGATGCTGACCAGGCGGTCTTTAAATTCAATTTCGCTTGATTTTACTCTTTTTACGTTAACGTTTGTCATACCTGATTAAAATTTAAGGCCGCCTTCCCTGGCTGAATCAGCCAAAGCTTTAACCCTGCCATGATATAAATATCCGTTTCTGTCAAAAACTACCGAGGAGATCCCTGCCTGTGACGCCTTTTCGGCAATACTCTTGCCTACCAGCTTAGCTATCTCCGTTTTAGTACCTTTGGCAGTCTTCATCGTCTGCTCTGCCGATGAGGCAGAGAGCAATGTCTTTTGTGCCAGGTCGTCGATGAGCTGAACGTAGATCGACTTGCTGCTTCTGAATACCGTCATGCGAGGCCTTTCAGGTGTCCCGTGTACGATTTTGCGCACCCTGTGCTTGATCCTGAGCCTGCGAAATACTTTTTTATTATTGGAAACCATTCTGTTATAATTTTTATGGTATGATAAATGTTACTGTCCGGCTGCAGATTTGCCTGCTTTCTTCTTGATCTCTTCTCCCTGGAAGCGGATACCCTTACCTTTATAAGGTTCCGGTTTGCGGAATGAACGGATCTTAGCGGCAACCTGGCCAATCAGCTGTTTGTCATGAGACTTCATGATGATAGTAGGGTTTTTACCTTTTTCAGCGGTGGTCTGCACCATCACTTCTTTGGGTAGTTCCAGTATCAGGTTATGTGAAAGACCAAGTGATAGTTCGAGCGACTGGCCTGTAGCCGTGGCTTTGTAACCTACGCCCACCATCTCCTGGACGATGGTAAATCCTTCACTCACCCCTTTGATCATATTAAATAACAGCGCCCTGTAGAGACCATGCTTTGCACGTTCGTCTTTCTCGTCGGTGTGTCTCTGCACAAACACTGTATTATCTTCAATTTTAATGATGATCTTCGGGTCGACCTGCTGGTCGAGTTGGCCGAGCTTACCTTTCACACTCACCAGGTTAGTGTCGGATACACTCACCTCGACGCCGCCTGGTATTGCAATGGGAAGTTTTCCAATTCTTGACATATGCTGAACCTCCTGATTAACTAATGTAACATAAAACTTCGCCGCCAATTTTCTTTGTGCGTGCTTCTTTATCGGTCATCACACCCTGAGACGTCGACAGAATTGCGATTCCAAGCCCGTTTAAAACCCTGGGGAGTTTGTCACAATCGACATATTTCCTCAAGCCGGGTTTGGAAACCCTCACCAGCGAGTTCAAAGCCGAGAGCTTTGTGACCGGATGGTATTTCAACGCGATTTTGATACTTCCCGGGCGGGTTTCGCTTTCTATCTTAAAATTCAGGATATACCCTTTTTCGAAAAGGATACGGGTGATAGCTTCTTTGATTTTTGATTTCGGGATTTCAACGACCCGGTGGTTTGCCAATACGGCATTCCTAATTCTCGTCAAATAATCTGCAATGGGATCAGTAACCATTTTATTCTTTCTCTTTTTGTTAATATTCTGTTCTGTTTACCAGCTGGCTTTCTTCACTCCGGGAATAAGGCCTTTATTCGCCATCTCACGGAAATTGATACGTGAAACCCCAAAGAGCCGCATGTAGCCTTTGGGCCTGCCTGTAAGTTTGCAACGGTTGTGCATACGTACCGGGGAGGCGTTCTTCGGAAGTTTCTGGAGGGCGATATAATCACCTGCTTCTTTCAAGGCTTTCCGCTTTTCAGCGAACTTTGCCACAAGACGTTCTCTTTTAACTTCCCTTGCTTTAATGGATTCTTTTGCCATATTATGCTCTTGTTTTAAATGGTAATCCGAATTCTTTTAAAAGTGCCTGTGCTTCACGATCGGTAGGCGCAGTAGTCACGAAAGTGATATCCATCCCGTTGATCCTCGATACTTTGTCGATATCGATCTCGGGAAAGATGATCTGTTCGGTAATCCCTACGGTGTAATTGCCACGTCCGTCAAAGCCTTTATCGTTCACCCCGCGGAAATCGCGTACACGGGGAAGAGCTACAGAGATCAGGCGATCGAGGAATTCGTACATACGTTCTCCGCGTAAAGTCACCCGGGCTCCGATAGGGTTGCCTTTTCTGAGCTTGAAGTTGGAAATATCCTTCTTCGACTTGGTAGGTACAGCCTTCTGGCCCGTTATCATAGTCATCTCACTAAGTCCTGTCTCAATGAATTTCCGGTCGGTATTGGCAATACCCAAACCCTGGTTCACACAGATCTTGGTGATTTTGGGAACCTGCATATGGTTCTTGTAGCTGAACTGACTCATTAAAGCAGGAACGACGTCCTTCTTGTATTTTTCTTTTAATCTCGGTACGTAAGCCATTACTTTATTACCTCCCCTGATTTTTTAGAATAACGAACCAATTTCCCGGTCTTACTGTCAATTTTCTTTCCTTTACGGGTAGGTTTACCTGTATTATCGATAACTTTCAGGTTTGAAACATGAACCGGGGCTTCTTTCTTTACGATCCCGCCCTGAGGGCTCTTGGCGTTTGGTTTCGTATGTTTTGATACCATGTTCACGCCTTCCACGACAGCCATTTCTTTTTCAAGCTTCACATTCAGCACTTTACCTTGCTGACCTCTTGAATCGCCTGTAATGACCATCACTGTATCACCTTTGCGGATATGTAATTTCTTCTGCATCGTTGAATTCTGTTATAGCACTTCGGGTGCCAGTGAAACTATTTTCATAAATTGCTTTTCACGGAGTTCACGCGCAACCGGTCCGAAGATACGGGTGCCAATAAGTTCTCCGGTATTATTAAGCAGTACCACTGCATTGTCATCAAAACTGATGTATGATCCATCGGCACGGCGAATTTCTTTCTTCGTGCGGACAACCACAGCCTTGGAAACTGTTCCTTTTTTGATATTGCCTGAAGGCAGGGCATGCTTCACGGTGACGACAATCTTGTCGCCAACCGAGGCGTAGCGTTTACGTGTTCCGCCAAGTACTTTAATACAAAGTACTTCCTTCGCGCCGCTATTATCTGCTACTGTTAATCTTGACTCTTGCTGTATCATGGTTATTTAACCTTTTCAATGATTTCGACAAGTCTCCAACACTTATTTTTACTTATTGGCCGGGTTTCAGCAATAAGCACTTTATCGCCTTCGCTGGTTTCTTTTTTCTCATCGTGAGCCATAAAGCGTGATGACTTCTTTACGAATTTTCCGTATTTCGGGTGTTTGATTTTTCGTTCGACCTCAACAACAATGGATTTCGCCATTTTATTGCTGATCACGATCCCGGTCTTTTCCTTTCTGAGTTTTCTTTCCATACTTTATTGCTTAACAGGCTTTACGATTTTTTCACCACGAATAGCACGCAGGCGCAGTTCGGTTTCAAGACGGGCAATAGTTTTGCGGTAAGCCTTGATCTTATTCGGATTTTCGAGTGGAGAAACGGCATGGTTGAGTTTCAGCTTCGAGAGCTGCCTTTTTTCCTCATCCAGTCTTTCGACGATTTCACCATTTGTAAACTCTCTGATTACTTTTTGTTCCATTTCTTTTGTTTTAATCTGCTATAGCTTCAGGCGGATAACAACTTATGCTTGACTTTCGTCATAATCGCGGCGCATGACAGTTTTACAGGCGACCGGCATTTTCTGGGAACCCAGGCGAAGGGCTTCCTTTGCCACTGCTTCCGGTACTCCCTCGATCTCGAACATAATACGACCCGGGGTTACCCTGGCAACAAAATATTCGGGAGCTCCTTTTCCTTTACCCATACGGACTTCCGCCGGTTTTTTGGTCACCGGTTTATCGGGGAAGATACGAATCCACATCTGTCCTTCACGTTTCATATGGCGGGTGATGGCCTGACGGGCTGCCTCTATCTGACGGCCGGTAATCCAGGCTTCTTCCAGAGTTTTAATACCGAAAGAGCCAAATGCAAGAGTATAGCCACGCCCTGCGTTGCCTTTCATCTTACCCTTCTGCTGTTTCCTGTACTTAGTCTTCTTTGGCTGTAACATTATTCAGATATATTATTGTTTTTCAATACTTTATTTCCTGAAACCGGGTTTTCCACCTCTGCTTCTGTCCCTGTCCCTGTCCCTGTCTCTATCCCTGTCCCTGTCGGGCCGTGGGCTTCCACCCTTAGGACGCTGCTGAGAAGGCTTCAATTTGGTTGTTGCGACAGTAGGAACCAGATCGGGTCTACCGTAAATCTCACCTTTGCAAATCCATACCTTGATCCCTATACGTCCGTAGGTAGTATGAGCTTCAGCTGTTGCATAGTCTATATCGGCACGAAACGTATGCAAAGGAATACGCCCTTCTTTATACTGTTCCCTGCGGGCCATTTCAGCTCCGCCAAGACGGCCCGAGATCATCACTTTGATTCCTTCAGCGCCTATACGCATAGCAGAAGCAATAGATGTTTTGATAGCCCGGCGGTAAGAGATTCGTCCTTCGATCTGACTAGCCACTGTATTGGCAACGATAACTGAATCCAGCTCAGGCCTCTTGATCTCCGAGATGTTGATCTGTATCTCTTTTTTGGTGATCTTCTTGAGCTCTTCTTTCAGCTTGTCGACTTCCGTTCCGCCCTTACCGATAATAATACCGGGCCTGGCAGTATGAATAGTCACAGTCACAAGCTTCAAAGTACGCTCAATGACGATCTTGGAGATTCCGGCTTTAGAAAGACGTGCATGCAGATACTTACGGATCTTGTCATCTTCGACGAGTTTACTCTCGAAGGTCTTTCCGCCAAACCAGTTGGAATCCCAGCCGCGGATGATGCCTAGACGGTTAGCAATCGGATTGGTTTTTTGTCCCATTAAAAATTCCCTTTAAATTATTCCTTGTTAGTTTCTGTTGTTTCTTCCTCAACGGTTTCTGCAAGCTGCTGGCTTTTTGAACCGAGAATGATAGTGATATGGTTAGAACGCTTGCGGATCCTGTGTGCACGTCCCTGAGGAGCAGGATGGATGCGTTTCAGCGTGCGTCCGACATCCACTTTGATCTCTTCCACAAACAAATCGGCTTCCTCAATGCGCAACCCCTCATTTTTCAGCTGCCAGTTGGCAATAGCTGAGAGCACAAGCTTACGCATTTTCTCTGACGGCTGCTTGCTGCTGTTCTTTAAAATATTTAAAGCCAGTTCCACTCTCTTGCCGCGGATAAGGTCGGCAACCAATCTTGCTTTACGCGGCGAGGTGGGATTATTCTGAAGAGTAGCTATGGCTGTCTTCTTCTTGACTTCCTTTCGGATCTCAGCTCTCGTACGACTTTTGACTCCCATAATCTATAGTTTTCCTTTATTTCTTACCTTTATCTTTATTACCGGCATGCCCCCTGAAAATACGGGTTGGTGCGAATTCTCCCAGTTTATGGCCAACCATGTTCTCTGTAACATATACAGGAATAAATTTATTCCCGTTATGAACGGCAATAGTAAGCCCAACAAAATCAGGAGAAATTACGGAACCCCTCGACCATGTCTTGATGACTGCCTTTTTCTTGGATTCCACAGCATCCTGAACTTTCTTTTCGAGCTTGAAGTGGATAAAAGGTCCTTTTTTAAGCGATCTGCTCATATTCTAATGATTAGCTGTTACTTTTTCCGTTTTTCAATGATGTACTGATTCGACTGTTTTTTCTTCGAACGTGTTTTATAGCCTTTTGCCGGCATTCCCTTACGTGAACGGGGGTGCCCGCCTGTAGCACGGCCTTCTCCACCACCCATCGGATGGTCAACCGGGTTCATTGAAACCCCACGGTTTCTCGGTCTGCGGCCCAACCAGCGGTTACGGCCGGCTTTACCATGTTTTTCAAGCTGGTGGTCGGTGTTTGATACTATACCAATGGTAGCTTTACAGGTCTGAAGGATCATACGGGTCTCACCTGAGGGCATCTTCAGGATGGCAAATTTACCATCGCGCGACATCAGCTGTGCATAAGCACCTGCCGAACGTACCATCTTGGCTCCCTGTCCCGGACGCAACTCGACGTTATGAATCACGGTACCAAAAGGTATTTCGCTCAGAAATAAGGTATTTCCGATTTCCGGAGCAGCTCCTTTTCCTGAAAGTATGGTCTGGCCGACTTTTAACCCATGAGGTGCCACGATATACCGTTTCTCACCGTCTTTATAAGTGATCAGGGCTATCCTTGCAGTCCGGTTCGGGTCATACTCAATAGTTTTTACTAAACCGGGGATGTCATCTTTATCCCTCTTGAAATCAATAATCCGGTATACCTGTTTGTGACCACCGCCTACATAACGCATGGTCATTCGGCCCTGGTTGTTTCTGCCACCGGTTTTCCTTGTTGGAGCCAGCAGGCTCTTCTCGGGGGTCATGGAGGTGATATCATCATAGGAGCTGATGACCTTGAACCTCTGACCAGGAGTTGTTGGTTTGTATTTCTTAAGCGCCATTTATTTAAATATTGCTGTAAAAATCAATTGTTTCACCTTTTGCCAATGTCACAATGGCTTTCTTTCTCGAAGTACTCCTTCCGGAAATCACACCACCTTTTGTGTAACGGCTTTTTTTCTTTCCAAACACGATCATAGTGCAGATCGATTCAACTTCAACCCCGTAAAGGTCCTTAATGGCCTTCCTGATTTCAAGTTTGTTTGCCTTGCGGTCTACAAAGAACCCATACCTGTTCAGGGTCTCGCCCTGATGGGTCATCTTCTCTGTAATGATAGGCTTAATAATAATGCTCATCGGATTGTCTAATAAATTGTTTAATTCTGATGAATTTTTACAATTTCAGGAATTGAACTTTCAGTCATCAAAACCTGTTTTGCGTCAAGAATTTCATAGGTGTTCAGATCGGCTGTACGAACTATCTTCAGTCGCTTCAGATTACGCGCAGCAAGCAAAAGATTGTCATCCGGGGAATTCACCACGACCAGCGTCTTTTTGCCGCTAAGCTGAAAGCTCTTAAGCAATTCAGTGAAATTTTTCGTCTTAGGCGAATCGAAAGTAAAATCTTCGAGTACAACCAGGTTGCTTTCCTTCACCTTATAGCTAAGTGCCGATATACGTGCCAGCTTCTTAAGCTTTTTGTTGAGTTTAAAGCTGTAATCTCTGGGTTGGGGGCCAAAAACACGGGCTCCGCCGCGAAATAACGGACTCTTGATGCTTCCCTTACGGGATCCACCGGTTCCTTTCTGACGGTGCAGTTTTTTCGTACTACCCGAAACCGTTGACTTTTCCAATGTGGAATGAGTCCCCTGACGCTGGTTTGCCATATGCTGTTTGACATCCAGGTAAATGGCATGGTCGTTGGGCTCAATCCCGAAAACCGCATCATCCAGTGTGACACTACGGCCGGTTTCTGTTCCTTTGGTGTTAAATACGTTTATTTCCATCGCTCAATAATTACATATGCTCCTGTGCATCCCGGAATAGCGCCTTTCACAAGGACGAGATTCTTCTCCAGGATTATCTTTAAAATCTGCAGGTTAGTCACCTTGACACGTTTTCCGCCCATACGGCCCGCCATTCTTAAACCAGGCCATACTCTTGAAGGCCATGACGACGCACCGATTGAACCGGGAGCTCTCAAACGGTCATGCTGACCGTGGGTTGCCTCACCTACACCATGAAAATGATGGCGTTTGACTACCCCCTGAAAACCTTTTCCTTTAGAAGTACCGACAACGTCAATGAATTCGCCTTCTTCGAAAATGTCAACTTTTAAAATATCTCCGAACTGCTTCTGATGGCCGGCTTCGAAACGGGTAAATTCTGCTAAAACTTTCTTCGGGGTAATACCGGCTTTTTTAAAATGCCCTAACTCTGCTTTTGTGGTATGCTTTTCTTTCTTATCCTCAAAAGCTAGCTGGATGGCATCATAGCCTTCTTTTTCCTTGGACCGGATCTGCGTCACAACGCACGGACCTGCTTCAATGACAGTACAGGGAATATTCTTCCCGTTTGCATCATAGATGCTGGTCATTCCGACTTTTTTTCCAATTAATCCAGACATTTCTTACGATTTTTTCGTTAGATTCAAATACAATTACACCTTGATCAGACCTTTATTTCCACCTCAACACCAGAAGGAAGTTCCAGCTTCATCAATGCATCGATTGTTTTCGATGTAGTGCTGTAAATATCCAGCATGCGTTTATAAGTGCAGAGCTGGAATTGTTCCCTGGATTTCTTGTTCACAAAAGTCGAGCGTAAAACGGTGAAGATCTTCTTGTCAGTAGGTAACGGAATCGGGCCGCTAACCACAGCTCCGGTAGCCTTAACTGTTTTTACGATCTTCTCAGCCGATTTGTCGACCAGGTTGTAATCGTAAGACTTCAGTTTTATTCTAATTCTCTGGCTCATATAAATGATTAATATACAGGCACGTAGCCTCTGATTTTAAATAACACTTCATCCATAACATCCTGAGGAGTTGCAGAATATTGCGAAAACTCTAACATACATGTAGCTCTTCCGCTGCTAATGCTTCTAAGGGTAGTCACATATCCAAACATCTCCGATAAGGGTACTTTTCCATGAATCACTGCACTGCCCAGGCGTGATTCAACATTTTCGACATGACCGCGGCGTTTGTGTATATCGCTTGTGACTTCACCCATACTTTCGTTCGGGCTGATGATCTCAAAGCGCATAACAGGCTCCATGATCGTTGCTTTGGCTTTTTTGGTAGCTTCTCTGAATGCAATTCCCGCAGCGATCTGAAATGATAAAGCGTCGGAATCAACACTATGAAATGCTCCGTCAAGAAGACGAACTTTAATACTTTCCATCGGAAATCCAACGATAGGACCATTAGACATCCCCGATTTCAGTCCTTTTTCGATAGACGGAATAAATTCTTTGGGAATATTTCCGCCCTTTACATCATTGATGAACTGAAGTCCTTTCACCCCTTTGTCGGCAGGTGATATTTCAATTGACAGGTCGGCGAAACGGCCTTTACCCCCGGTTTGTTTCTTATATACCTCATGATGCATCACCGAATTGATGATAGCTTCCTTGTAGGCAACTTGTGGATTTCCACGGTTAACATCAATATTGAACTCACGTCTCATCCTGTCGGCAATAATATCGAGGTGAAGTTCTCCCATCCCGCTGATCACGGTCTGACCGGTCTCTTCATCAACCTTTACCCTGAAGGTAGGATCTTCTTCAGCCAATTTTTTCAGGCAGATAGCCAGTTTTTCGACATCATCCTGGGTCTTAGGCTCAATAGCCATGTTGATAACAGGTTCGGGAAAACTCATGGTCTCAAGCATGATGGGATGTTTGAGATCACAAAGGGTATCGCCTGTGCGGATTTCTTTAAACCCAACAGCCACAGCGATCTCGCCGGCTTCAATATGTTTCAGAGGCGTTTGCTTGTTGGCATGCATCTGCACGATGCGAAGCAGCCTTTCTTTCTTGTCGGTATTGGCGTTTAAAACTACTTCGCCGGCATCGAGAGCGCCTGAATACACACGGAAAAACGCTATCCGCCCCACAAAAGGATCAGTAGCAATTTTAAAAGCCAAAGCCGAGAACGGATCTTCAGGATCGGGATGACGTTCTTCTTCTTTTTCAGTGTATGGATTGATGCCTTTGATGGCAGGCATGTCATAAGGTGAAGGAAGGAACCTGATAATACTATCGATCAGGGTCTGAACGCCTTTATTTTTAAAGGATGCTCCGCAGATAACCGGAGTGATCCTGTTCTGGATTGTTGCTTTTCTGATCTGGGCAATGATCTCGGCTTCGGTAATGGAATCGGGATTCTCGAGGAATTTGTGAAGAAGTTCTTCACTTTCTTCTGCGACTCCCTCGATAAGCATTCCCCTGTATTCACGAACTTCGTCAATCATATCTTCGGGGACAGGGATCTCAAAATATTCCTTGCCCAGAGAAGCATCATCCCAGGAATAAGCTTTTCCCGAAATCAGGTCGACAATCCCTTTGAAATCATCTTCAGCGCCGATAGGCAGCTGTACCGGGACCGGCTTTGCACCAAGCCTGTCTTTGATCTGCTCAACGACCTTGTGGAAATCGGCACCGGTGCGGTCCATCTTATTAACATAACTTAAACGGGGAACATGGTATTTATCGGCTTGTTTCCATACCGTTTCCGACTGAGGCTCTACGCCGCCTACAGCACAGAACAAAGCAACCGCTCCGTCAAGCACCCTCAGTGACCTCTCCACCTCTACGGTAAAATCAACATGCCCGGGAGTATCGATGATATTGATCCGGTACTGCTGACTGTCAAAATCCCAATATACTGTTGTTGCGGCTGAAGTAATGGTAATTCCACGTTCCTGCTCCTGGACCATCCAGTCCATGGTTGCAGTTCCGTCATGTACTTCACCCATCTTATAATTTATACCTGTATAATACAATATACGCTCGGTCGTAGTCGTCTTACCGGCGTCGATGTGAGCCATAATGCCAATATTGCGTGTATGTTCGAGTTGCGCGGGCATTATATTCTATATTGTATTGAGGTCAGGTTAATATTATTAAAATCTGAAATGTGAAAATGCCTTGTTGGCTTCTGCCATCCTGTGAGTGTCTTCTTTTCTCTTGAAAGCAGCACCTTCTTCCTTGTAAGCAGCGAGGATCTCGGCAGCCAGCTTCGAAGCCATGCTTTTTTCGTGGCGTTTACGTGCATAACCAACCAGCGATTTCATGCCGATTGAACTTTTACGTGAAGGCCTGATTTCCGAAGGGATCTGGAATGTGGCGCCACCGATACGGCGGCTGCGCACCTCTACCGAAGGAGTAACATTGGCCAAAGCTTTCTTGAAAACTTCGAGCCCTTCTTCCTTGGTTTTTTCACTCACAATGTCAATGGCTTCATAGAAGATGTCGTACGACTGGTTCTTCTTGCCGCTGAACATCATATTATTCACGAATTTGGTAACCAGTGTGTCACTGAACCTGGGGTCGGGAATAATGATCCTTTTCTTTGGTCTTGATTTTCTCATATGCGCTTAAATAACAGCTTTGATTATGCTTTCTTTTCTTTGGGCTTCTTGGCGCCATATTTTGAACGACGCTGCTTGCGGCCTTCAACACCTGAAGTATCGAGAGCTCCGCGAATGATGTGATAACGTACACCGGGGAGATCCTTCACACGGCCTCCGCGGATCATCACGATGGAGTGCTCCTGAAGGTTATGGCCTTCACCCGGAATGTAAGCGTTCACTTCCTTGCCGTTGGTCAGACGAACACGTGCAACTTTACGCATTGCTGAATTGGGCTTTTTGGGAGTGGTTGTGTAAACTCTTACACATACACCGCGGCGCTGGGGACACCCATCCAGGGCAGGAGCTTTGCTCTTGTCGGTCAATTTGTGTCTTCCTTTACGAACCAATTGCGAAATAGTAGGCATATTGAAATGTTTAGATTCTTTTCATTTTGTGACGCTAAAACCAGCGCCGGTAAAGAAGGATTTGGGCTTTGAAATATAAAAGAAAAACTGTAATCCAGAGAGACTTTTTCACTGCAGCCAACGGTCCGGCTGCTGTTGAAACCTATAGATGTCTCGCTTTGTCAGGTTTCTTTACTAATCTCGGCTTAGTATCCCCTCAAAAACCAAAACTGATTTTTGAGGGTGCAAAATTACAAATCTTTTTCTTTCAAACAAGAGAATTAGTATTTTTTTTACAAACCATGTCAAAATTTATTCCTGGTGATCATTACAGTACCTTCCAAATCGGGCAAAATGACCATTGTTTCTGGTACTGTTTTGCAAAAATCATCAACAGCTTTCATCACTCCTTCCCACTTATGATTATAATCATGGACCAGGATCACGCCTCCCGGGCTCATACGGGGATAAAAAAACTCGAGTCCGGCCCTGGTTGGATTATACAGATCGGCATCCATATTGACGAGAGCAAATTTCTCATGAATGACTTTATTGGCTGATGAAGGAAAATAACCCGGATGAATAATAATGTTTTCGTTCCCATGGATGGTATCGAGTACCTTATTTATATGCGTATCGGCGAAATTGCTGGTAGTATAAGTCGCAGCTTCTCCTTTTTCAACGGCAAGGTCCTTGCTCTGAAACCCCTGAAACGTATCGAAAAGGTGAAATCTCCGGCCGGGGTCCATATGATGCAAGGCACTCGCACTATCCCCCTGGTATACTCCAAGTTCGGCAAAAGCCCCCGGAACCTGTTCTTTTTTCAGCCTTTCTACCTGGAGCCAGAAGTTAAAAAAACGGACTTTGTCGGAATACTGTTTTTCAATGCGGATAAGGCTCTTCGGTAATTTCCTTTCCTTTAACGCATCTTTCCATCCTGCCGGCCGGTTTAGGGGATTAAATACCACATCCCAGATATAACGTATAAAAAGGATCAGGGCCAGTATGATGAGAGAATAGTTGATAATCTGAAAAAAAGACATCTTTTGTACGATATAATTTGGTAAAAATATAAAAAAACCGGATGCCGGATGCCGGTCATATTAAAAGAGGCGGCACCGGTTTAGGATGCCGACCGCCGGCAGCACTAAAAGAGGCGGCACCCGCAATGGATGCCGCCTCTGAAAACCAAAAGCAGTAGATTTTTATTTCCTGGATCAGGGATGCCAGATGTTCCCTGAATTCCTGTAACCGGAAAGATTCAGATACCAATTGGGATACGAAACGCCACCCGATTCAGCCCAGCTTGCAAAGAAGTTGTATGCGCTGAGCACACTCACTTTCTCGCAGGGATAATCAAAAGTAGCCGGAATATTAAGAGCCCATGGCAGGTTGTTAACAGTCTTGTAATACCTTCCAATGCCGGGCTGGGAATTATCATCTTCGGTGCCGAAATACGGACAGTTCTCAGCTTTCGTGGTAGGCACGTAATTCGGGAGATGGATTTCGGCAACACGCTGCATATTTCTGATCAGGAACGGATTGTAGGGAGGAGTTCCCAGGTCGGTAGTGAGCATGGGTGCTGTAAGATGAATGCTGATGGTTACCGTATCGGCTGTCCCAACAGCTTCGCCGAGGACTGTATTGAAGAAGACCGGGGTTACCCTGTGGATCACATTTTCGTAATTGTCGAACGGGACGATCACAGCTTTTGCATCACCTGCTTCGGTGCCGTTTGAGGACAGAGTGATATAATTATATTTAAGGTTGTACCCGCTCACCGAGGCAATGTCGCCCGGGACGAGCTTGTCGAACTGTATTCCAAAACCGTTCTGGAAGGAAGCACCGGCAGCCCTGACGTATAACTTGATCTGCACATCGGTCACCTTGTTCTGAACGTTGGTGGTCAGAGTGAATTTATAATACAATACCAGGTCGTTCAGGTCATAGTCGCCTTTCGCTGGCCATAAATCTTCGTAAACTACAGTTCCGGTGTATACATTCCCGACAGGAACCGGGGGAGGATTCACGCCTTCGGGGTTGCAAGCTGTGACGGCAATGGTATTAGTGATGCCTGCAAAACTTACAAAAGTTGCGCCTAAAGTGAAGTTTGAAGCATCTCCGGCAACCATTACACCGTTAGTTTGTGCAGTTTCAATGGGGCCCGTGATCACCTTGGGACCGTCAAAGCGCAGGTCATGAGTTACCTTGATCTCATTCTTAGTCCCGAAGCCCTGCACATCGGCGTTGACTCTTAAATCGTAGGTCGAGATCATTGATCCATTATATAATTTCATAAAACCCGTACCTCCCTGCATATAAGCTTCGGCGTCACATTTCAGGTAACCTGTCTGGTTTGTGAATTCGCAGTTATTTAGATGAAAATTACCATGTACGATAAGAGCACAGGAGTTCAGGAAGATGGAATTATTGCATTCCTGGTCACCATTAACTTCAATAGTTCCGAGGTTGGTTACCTGGTTGATCACATTCCATTTGTCCTTGATATGCATATAAGCGCCGCCCCCGTTAGTGAAGTCGCCCGAACTGCCGTTCATGTTCATCTGGCCATAAACAGTCATCAGGTTGAAGTTCTGAACATCGTCGTTGGGTGTAAAAACACCGGCAATATGGCAGGTGCCCCAATTCTGGAACATTCCATCCTTGCTTTCTTTAATTGTAACTGGTGCTGAAGCTGTGCCAATCGTACCTGTAGAACTTACAATCAGGGTGGCAGTCTTGCCATTGTCTGGTTTAAGATCGAGAGTGCCGGTTGTATAAGTTCCGCAGATCTGAAGTGTACCGTCCTTTATAGTGATGTCACCTGTATAGGAGCTTAAAATATAGTAGGTATTTCCACCGCTGACTACATAATTTGCGCTGCCGCTAAGGATATAAGG
>Ga0194062_1000588_pt1 | contig 15414 bp, 13 predicted proteins | sample SepL2225m_MetaG_FD_155481 | JGI IMG/M metagenome (GOLD analysis project Ga0194062, IMG submission 155481) | Anoxic zone freshwater microbial communities from boreal shield lake in IISD Experimental Lakes Area, Ontario, Canada - Sep2016-L224-25m | ecosystem: Environmental > Aquatic > Freshwater >... | reverse complement strand
CTGAAAGTTTGCTCAATTATGTGTTTATGATTACGAAAGAATTTGAAGAAAAAAACTTCATGCAATTTCCTGTTTCTAGTTTTAGATATTTTATGGCAGACACAATTTAGGGGACGGTCTCTTAAAAAATCACAATTACACCCAAAATGGTTTGTATTTTGTGACAATTTGCACCCAAGACAAAGAATATTTTTTTGGTGAAATAAAAAATGGGGAAATGAATTTGAATGATATTGGCAAAATTGTTCAAGAGGAATTATTGCAAACACCAATAATCCGTTCTAATATATTTTTGGATACATGGATTGTTATGCCGAATCATTTGCACATAATTATTGAAATCATCAATCCCGTAGAGACGCCCCGCTGGGGCGTCTCAGAATCTAATGGCGTCTCAGAATCTAGCCACATCAACACGCCACACATCAACACGCCACACATCAACACGCCACACATCAACACACCGCAAGACAACACACCGCAAGACAACACACCGCAAGACAAGACACCGCAAGACAAGACACCCCAAGACAAAACACCGCAAGACAAGACGCCCCAGCGGGGCGTCTCTACAGCGGGGAAATGTGGGGGATATAATCCAAATTGGAAACCAAATTCATTGGGTTCTATAATCAATCAATTTAAATCTGCTTGCACTAAAAGAATTTGGAAGTCCGTTCCCATCGGTTTCCACTGGCAACCGCGTTTTTTTGATCATATAATCCGCAACGACGAAACATTGAACAAGATCCGTGAATATATCAACAAGAATCCGGCAAGGTGGGAACGAGATCGAAATGGTTTGGAAAATTTGTGGATGTGATAATAGCTCAGCTCATAAATTAGCACTCAAGTTTGCGGATGAATGTTTGGAGTTGTTTTTAGATTAAATAAGGTATTTTTTTTGCGTATTTGAAATAAAAATAAAAATAGGTTACAGTAAGAATATAAGCAAGCAGTAATCCGCAAAAGGCAATGTTATGGAAAAATACAATCCGCAAGAAATAGAAAAAAAATGGCAGGAAAACTGGAAGAAAAAGCCCGAGTTAGTTTATGCTGATGATAATTCTGAGAAAGAAAAACGGTTTATTTTGGATATGTTTCCTTATCCATCTGGCACAGGATTGCATGTTGGTCATGTGGAGAGTTATACAGCAACGGATATTTATGCCCGCTATCTTCGTATGAAAGGCTATAATGTTTTGCATCCACAAGGTTTTGATGCTTTCGGACTTCCGGCGGAAAATTTTGCCATCAAAACCGGTGTTCATCCGAAGAAAACAATTGAAGATGCGATTGCCGTGTTTAAAAAGCAAATTGATTCACTCGGATTTTCTTATGATTGGAGTCGAGAAGTTAATTCGTCTTTGCCGGAATATTACAAATGGACACAGTGGTTTTTTCTCTTGTTATACAAAAATAATTTAGCGTATAAGAAAAAAGCCAAAGTAAATTGGTGTCCGAAATGTCAAACTGTCTTGGCAAATGAACAAGCAGAAAATGGAAAATGTGAAAGATGCGAGAGCGAAGTCGTGCAAAAAGATCTTGAGCAATGGTTTTTCAGAATTACTAATTTTATTGAAGATAATAATGAAACTACGGGGTTAATTGCGGGATTGGATGAAGTTGATTGGCCAGAAGCGACTAAGCGACTACAAAAAAATTGGATTGGCAAATCAGAGGGCGCCGAATTTTTAATAAAAATTGAAAATTCAGAAAAAGAATTTGCGGTTTATACCACCAGAGTTGATACGGTTTTTGGTATGACTTATGTTGTTACAGCGCCAGAGCATAAAATTATTCAAGAGCTAAAAGAACAGATTGAAAACTGGACGGAAGTAGAAAAATATCTTCAAGCAACAAAAAAGAAAACTGATTTGGATCGCATGGAAGCGAAGATAAAAACTGGCATAGAGTTGCAAGGCATAAAAATTATCAATCCGTTTAATGGTGAAAAATTGCCATTGTTTGTGGCGGATTATGTTTTAGCGCAATATGGAACCGGAGCGGTGATGGCCGTGCCAGCACATGATTTGCGAGATTTTGAATTTGCTAAAAAATATAAGCTAGAAATCAGAGAAGTTATTTCCGGTGGAAATATTAGCGACGAAGCGTTTACGGAAGATGGAATTTTAATAAATTCTGAAAATTATTCTGGTTTGAAATCTGTTGAGGCCAGAAAAAAATTAACCACATGGCTGGCAGAAAAAAAACTAGGGGAGAAAAAAATCAATTATCGCTTGCGTGATTGGTTGGTTTCTCGACAACGCTATTGGGGCGCACCAATTCCCATAATTTATTGTGAAAAATGCGGAGAAGTGCCAGTGCCGGAAATTGATTTGCCAGTGGAATTGCCGGATGATGTTGATTTTAAACCAACCGGAGAATCGCCATTAAAATATTCTAAAAAATTTCAAGCTGTTACTTGTCCTAACTGTGGATTGAAAGCCAAAAGAGAATCTGACACGATGGACACTTTTGTTTGTTCTTCTTGGTATTATTTGCGTTATGCTGATCCGCAAAATGCAAAGGAATTTGCTTCAAAGGAATTGCTTAAAAAATGGTTACCAGTTGATTTATATGTCGGCGGGGCAGAACATTCTGTTTTGCATTTACTTTATGCCAGATTTTTTACAAAAGTTTTGCATAATTTAGGTTATTTAGAATTTGATGAACCATTTTTAAAGCTCAGACATCAAGGCACGATTTTAGCAGAAGATGGAACTAAAATGTCAAAATCAAAAGGCAATGTGGTTAATCCTGATGATGTTACGATTCAATATGGTGCCGATGCTTTGCGTTGCTTTGAAATGTTTATGGGACCGTTGGAAGATATGAAGCCTTGGCAAACCAGAGGTATTGTGGGTATTAGTCGATTTTTTGAAAAGATCTGGAAGTTGCCAGCGAAAATCAGTGATCAAAAGTTGGCGAATAATAAAATAAATAATTTAATTCACAAAACAATCAAAAAAATAAGCGCTGATATTGAGGCGATGCATTATAATACAGCAATTAGTCAGTTGATGATTTTGGTTAATGCACTAGAAAAAGAAAAAGATATTCTGCGTACGCACTTTGAATCATTTTTATTATTACTCGCTCCATTTGCGCCACATATTTCCGAAGAACTTTGGGAAAAACTGGGACACAACGAATCTATTTTTCGAGAAAAATGGCCAGAGGCGGATGAAAAATATTTAGTGGACATGGAAACTAATCTAGTAATTCAAGTTAATGGCAAAATTCGCGATACGATAAAAGTGAGTGCGGATATTTCCGAGGAAGAAGCCAAAAAAATAGCATTAGAAAGTGAAAAAATAAAAAAATATCTGGAAGAAAAAGACATCAAAAAAATTGTTTTTATTAAAGGCAAGCTCTTGAATATTGTTATCTAAAAATTATAATTTATCATTATGCAGGCAGTAATCTTGGCGGCTGGCAGAGGAAAGCGCATGAAAAATTTGACGGATGAAATTCCGAAGCCGATGCTTAAATTAAAAGGCAAACCAATCTTGGAGCATAAAATAAATATGCTACCAAAAGAAATTGACGAAATTATTTTTGTAATTGGTTATTGTGGCGATTATATTATTCGACATTTTAAAAGATATTTTGCTGGGCGACGAATTGTATATGTCTATCAGGATCGCATGAATGGTACTGGCGGAGCATTACATTTGGCTCGTAGTATTCTTAAAGATAAATTTTTGGTGATAATGGGCGATGATCTTTATTGTAAGAATGATTTAAAAAAAATGCTAAAACATGATTTGGCAATTTTGGGACATGAAGTGGAAGATGTGACTAAATTTGGGATTATTAAAACAAACAAGCATGGTCACATGATTGAAGTGGTTGAAAAACCGAAAAAATCCAAAGATAAATTAGCCAATACGGCAGTATATATGTTGAATAAAAAATTTTTTGATTATGAACTTGTGCCAATTGGTGATGGGGAATTTGGTTTGCCACAAACACTAGCAAAAATGTCCGGCGACTATGATATAAAAATTGAAAAAGCAACAGCTTGGCATGCAATTGGCAATCCCGATGATTTAAAATCAGCCGAAAAAGTTTTGCATAAATTTATTTAAAAAAACATGAAAAAAGAAAATCAAAAGCAAGCGCAAAATAAAGTTCAAGCATTAAATACTGAAAAATTTTTTACCCTTTCGGAATTTCGTCATGAGCTGGGTATCCCGTTAATTTTAGCACGCAAGTTAATTCTTTGGGGTGAAATTGAGGCGACTAAAACAATTGATGGTACTTTGCAAATCGCACATTCGGAAGTGCTTTTGGCAAAAAAAATATTCAAAAATCCGCGAAAAAAAATGACCTATTTTTTTCGTGCGTTAGGACCGGGCTTAATCACTGGTGCCTCTGATGATGATCCGTCTGGTATTGGAACCTATTCTTCGGTGGGAGCGAAATTCGGTTTTTCTATTCTTTGGATGGCAATTTGGCTTTTACCTGTAATGCTCGCCGTGCAAGAAGCTTGTGCGCGGATTGGCATTGTGACTAATCGTGGACTGGCTGGAGTTTTGCAAAAACATTACAGAAAAAAGATTGTGCTTGTTGTTGTGATATTGCTGATTATTGCAAATGTCGTGAATATCGGTGCCGATTTGGGAGCGATGGCAGCAATATTGACTATGCTAACTAAAATAAATTTTTATGTTGCGGCAATTTTTTTCGCACTATTGTCTATTGCGATGGAAGTGTTTATTGGTTATCATTTTTATGTTAAATTTTTGAAATGGTTGGCCTTTTCGGTATTGGCTTATGTCGTTGCGGGAATTTTAATTCATCCTGAATGGCTAACTGTTTTTCGCTGGACATTTTTGCCAGGAATTAAATTCAGTGAGGAATATGTTTTTGCAATGATTGCCGTTTTTGGCACAACAATTACACCCTATCTTTTTTTCTGGCAAGCTTCTGAGGAAGTGGAAGAAAATAAATTACATAAAAAATTGCATAGCTTTCTTAAAAGGGAAACGGAGGATAATATGCACACTAAGATTGCACGAATGCGAACTGATGTTGGAACGGGAATGATTTTGGCGAATATTGTTTTTTTCTTTATCGTGCTCACCGCCGCCCAAGTTTTTTTTGCCAATGGTATTACGAATATCGAATCCGCCGAACAAGCCGCGCAAGCTTTGCGACCATTGGCCGGAGATTATGCTTATTTACTTTTTGCCATCGGAATTATTGGCACCGGACTTTTGGCCGTGCCGGTTTTAGCTGGATCAGGAGCCTATGCTTTGGCAGAAATAATGAAGTGGCATGAAGGATTAGATTTAAAATTTTCTCAAGCTAAAGGTTTTTATGCCGTGATTGCGATTTCAATTTTGGTTGGCTTGGGCCTGAATTTTTTTCAAATCAATCCTATCACAGCATTATATTATTCCGCTTTTCTCAATGGCATCATTGCCTTTCCACTTTTGATTGTTATAATGGTTGTGGGTAATGACAAAAAAATTATGGGCAAAGAAACGCATCCGCTTTGGGTGAAATTTTTCGGTTGGCTCTCGGTTGTTTTTATGGCATTTTTGGTTTTAACTTCGGTGGTGTTGTATTTTAAATAACTATGAACAATAAAGAACTTAAATTTTTAATTCAAGAAGGCGAGGGATTTAATCTTGAATTTAAGGAAAGCTATAATTCTAATATGGCTAAAGAAATTTGTGCTATGGCCAACGCTAATGGTGGCAAAATTTTAATTGGAGTTACGGATGAGGGAAAGATAAAACCAGTTATTTTAAGCAATCGAATGAAATCAGAAATTCAAGATCTTGTCAGAAAATTTGATCCAAGCTTTTCAATTGAAATCAGTGAATTTAAGGGCGTTGTGATTATTGATGTGAGCGAAGGAGGAAAGAAACCATATTCAACCGGAGGAAAATTTTATATGCGCCAAGGCGCAAATAGTCAACAACTATCGCGGGATGAGATTAAAAGTTTTTTCATCAAAGAGGGCTTAGTTCGTTTTGATGAAATGTCTAATTCTAAGTTTGATTTTGCGAAAGATTTTAGTGAAAATGCTTTTCAAAATTTCCTAAAAATGTCTGGGATTGATAATACTTTGAGTCGAACAGAGATACTGCGTAATTTAAAATTATTGGATGACGGAAATTTGAAAAATGCAGGGGTACTTCTTTTTTGCAAAGAAGCGACAAGATACATTGGAAGTGCGACAATCATCTGCTCAGCTTTTCAAGGCAATGATAAGGTGAAAATTATTGACAGTAAAAAATTTGATGCTGATTTATTCACTAACTTTGAAGAAGCCTATAAATTTTTAACTTATCGTTTAAATACTGAGTATATTATTACTGGAGGAGCGAGGATTGAAAAATTGGAGATACCGGAAAAGGCTATTCGCGAAGCAATTTTAAATGCTATTGCTCACCGTGATTATTTTTCGACTTCTAAGATCCAGATTCATATTTTTTCTGATCGAGTGGAAATTAATAATCCAGGAAGTTTAGTTGGTAACATTAAGATTGAAGATTTATACAAGCGGAGTTTTCCTCGAAATAATCTCTTATTTGGTCTTATGCAAAGAATGGATTTGGTCGAAGAAATCGGTTCTGGCTTAATGAGAATTAATCAAATGATGGAAACATATCTGTTGCCTCACCCAATAGTTAAAGTAGATGATAACTTTGGATTTGAAATTATTTTTAAAAGACCAGATTTGCAGAAAATGAGCATTGAGCAAAGACTAGAAAAATATACTAAGGGAGTAGAAAAGGGAGTAGAAAAGGGAGTAGAAAAGGGAGTAGAAAAGTTGAGCGAAAATCAAACAATTATTATTAATTTGATTAAGAAAAATAATTATATCTCAAAAGAAGAAATGATGAAAATTGGTAAGCTTTCAAAAAAAACAGTTGATTATAATATTAAGGTTTTAAAAAATAGGGAAGTCATTAAAAGAAGCGGACCAGATAAGGGCGGATATTGGGAAATCGTAAATTAATATAATTTAAATAACTTTATTAATCTAATTGAAAAAATTATGCAAAATAAATTTCTCAAAAAAGAAGATGCGAAAGTCGCCAAGATTATTTTATGCGAAGAAAAAAGACAGAGAGAAGAATTGGAATTGATTGCTTCAGAAAATTATGTTTCTCGAGCAATACTTGAAGCACAAGGATCGGTATTAACAAATAAATATAGCGAAGGAACCCCGGGGCATCGCTATTATGGGGGCAATCAAATTATTGATGAGATGGAAATTCTGGCAGTCGAACGACTTAAAAAAATTTTTGGCGCACAACATGCTAATGTGCAACCGCTATCGGGTTCGCCAGCCAACGCCGCCGTTTATTTTGCTTTTTTAAAACCGGGAGATAAAGTGCTGGGATTAAAACTTGATCATGGTGGGCATCTTTCGCATGGTCATCCCGTTAATTTTTCTGGCATGCTCTATAATTTCGTGCAATATGGCGTTGATCCTAAAACTGGCTATATTGATATGGCGGAAGTGCGAAGAATTGCTAAAAAAGAAAAACCAAAAATGATTGTGGCGGGTTATAGTGCTTACTCACGAGAAATTAATTGGAAAGAGTTTAAAAAAATTGCGGACGAAGTGGGCGCTTATACATTTGCGGATATCGCACACACAGCCGGACTGATTGCGGCCGGACTCTTGGAAAATCCCGTGCCGTATTTTGATGTTGTTTCGACAACGACACATAAAACTTTGCGTGGTCCAAGAGGTGCAGTGATTATGTGTCAAGAAAAATTTGCCAAACAAATTGATCGAGCAGTTTTTCCCGGAATGCAAGGTGGTCCGCACAATCATACAACTGCGGCAAAAGCTGTGGCTTTTGGAGAAGTGCTAAAGCCGAGTTTTAAAAAATATGCAACGCAAGTAATTAAAAATGCCCAGGCCATGGCAACGGAATTTATTAAATTAGGCTATGAAATTATTTCCGGTGGAACGGATAATCATTTATTTATTTTAAATTTAGGCGTGCGGGGAATTGGTGGACGAGAAGCGGAGCAAATTTTGGAGCAAGTGGGAATTTCAGTTAGTCGTTCAACCATTCCCAATGATCCTAATCCGCCAATGAATCCATCGGGCATTCGCATTGGAACGCCAGCCGCGACAACACGCAAGATGAAAGAAAAAGAAATGCTAAAAATTGTTCACTGGATTGACGAGGCATTGCAAAATAAAACTAACAAAAAAAAGTTACTAGAAATAAAAAAAGCCGTAAAAAAACTGTGCTTGGAGTTTCCGATTGACAGATAGAAAATATTAAGATACACTTTAAACAAAGCATAAATATTAAAAAGTTTAAACTATGGTTGAAACATTCAAAAAGCTAAAAAAATATAATATTTGGGCTGGCGAGAGGCTTGATACTGGTTTTGCTAGGAAAATGTATACAAAAAAGATTCTAGCATTTTCTGGTGATAAACTAGTGAAAGTAATTTTGGGACAAAGGCGGGTGGGAAAAAGTTTCATTATGCGTCAAGTTATGCGTGCACTAATTGATAGCGGAACTAATCCGAAGAATATTTTTTATCTCAATAAAGAATTGGTTGATTTTGATGAGGTCAAAAATTATAAAGATTTAGGCAATCTTATTGATGTATATAAAAAAGAATTGAAAATACGCGGTAAGATTTTCATTTTTCTTGATGAGGTGCAGGAAATTGAAGGTTGGGAAAAAATAGTCAATTCTCTTTCACAGGATCATAAACAAGTATACGAAGTATTTATTAGTGGATCAAATTCAAAGATGCTTTCTTCTGAGTTGGCAACTTATTTGAGTGGGCGGTATGTGGATTTCTTGATTTTTCCGTTTGTTTATGCTGAATATATCGAATTTAAAAAAATTAAACGAGGAAAAGAAAGTTTTTTAGCTTATTTGAAAGATGGCGGATTGCCAGAGCTTTTCAATTTACCATCAGAAGAGATGAAAGAACATTATTTGAGTGCACTTAAAAACACAATACTTTTGAAAGATATAATCCAGCGATATAAAATAAAGGATTCGCAGTTATTGGAAAGCTTGTTTAAATTTTTAGCTAATAATATTGGCAATTTATTTTCGGTTAATTCTATTGTAAACTTCCTGACTAGTCAGAAAATAAAAACTAATCATGAAACAATTAGTAATTATCTCGGGTATATATTAGAAGCTTATATTTTTCACGAAGTGGAAAGATTTGATATTAAAGGTAAAAATATACTAGCCAGTAGTAGGAAATATTATTTAAACGATCTCTCTTTTCGCAATTTTCTTTCTTCTAGTTTTGATTTCGGACTCGGAAAACATCTCGAAAATGCGATCTATATTTATTTTAGAACGCAAGGTTATCGCATATTTGTTGGTAGCTTTGGCAAAAAAGAGGTTGATTTTATCGTGGAGAAAGGACAAGTTAAAAAATATGTTCAGGTTGCCTATTCTCTGAGTGATGAAAAAGTGGCAATGAGAGAATTTGGAAATCTGGCGGAAATTCATGATGCGTATGAAAAAATAGTCATTAGTATGGATGATATTTCCCTGGGATCAAAAGAGGGAATTCGGCATATTTGTGCATGGGAGTTATGAAAAAAAGAAAACTAAAAAATATTTCCTTGCCAGTTTGTGCATAAGTGCTATAATAAAAATATAAATAATAATTTAATTAATTTAATAAAAAATAAAACAATATGGACAGAAAAAAAATCATTGCCATTATCGCGTTAGTTGTGCTTGCGGGAGGAATAGCTACTCTCACAGTTTGGATAAAAAATAAACCAACCAAAGCACCAATGACTGCCGAGCAAAAAGTTTTTGCGGATAAGTTTGCGCAAGATATGCAGGCAGCGAAAGATAGGACGGCAAAGTAGTTAACACGATAAAAAGACAACTTGACTTTATGTTTTATGGTGTTAATCTATAAATGCAGTTAATTTTTAACGGTTTTATGTGAAATGTCTAAAATAAAGCGAAAGTTATTTAATGAGTTGGTGGATCATCTGGAGGCGAAAGAGATCTCTCTTCTTGTTGGTCCTCGTCAAGCTGGGAAAACGACAATGATGACACAACTCAGAAACTACTTGAATAAAAAAGGAGAAAAGACGCTCTTTTTAAATCTTGATTATGAAGCAGATTTGATTTTTTTCCAGTCGCAAAACGACTTAATTAGAAAGATGGATTTGGAGTTGGGGCGGAAAAAAAGTTTTGTGTTTATCGACGAAATTCAAAGAAAGGAAAATGCTGGACTATTTCTGAAGGGTCTTTACGATCTTGATTTGCCTTACAAATTTATTGTTTCTGGTTCAGGCAGTTTGGATTTGAAAGAAAAAATACACGAATCATTGGCGGGTAGAAAAAGAATCTTCGAGTTAGGAACTGTCAGTTTTCAAGAATTTGTTGATTTCAAAACGGAATATCGCTATAGCCAAAAAATGGCGGAATTTTTTGATTTGGAAAAAGAAAAAGCGTTGGCCTTTTTAGTGGGGTATATGGTATGCCCAAAAGACTTTTTCCATAAAAATAATTTTGCCGTATTTTAAAAATAAACACAAAGAAATAACCAAAGCACCATCCGCCTATTTTTATGATTTAGGAATGCGTAATTTTTCCTTAGGACTATTTGGAAATTTATCACGATCTGATCAAATGGGTTTCATTTTTCAAAATTTCGTCGCCAATCGATTGATTGAGAAAATTGCCAATACTTCAAAAAATTTGAATTTTTGGAGGACTGTGGATAGGGCTGAAGTTGATTTTGTGTTGGATGACAATGAAACGGTTGTACCAATTGAAGTTAAATATTCCAAACTAAAAAAACCAGAGATCACTAGATCACTGCGTAATTTCATTAAAGATTATGCTCCCGCCGAGGCTTGGGTAATAAATCTAAGTCTTGAAGCTGAGATTGAAATTGGAAAAACGCTGGTTAAGTTTGTGCCATTTTATAAATTATAGCAAAATAGTAAATCTGGTAGACTTTTATTTTTTAATATTGTATAATTTGATTATATGAAAATTGAACTAAAAAATTATGGCGAAGTTTTAATTTCTCGTCCAGCTGGACGAGAGGCTTATTTGGCGATGTCTGCATATAACCTGAGAGACACTCCTTTGCAAGAGCAAATAGAAATCGATTTTTTCGGTGTGAAAGTTTTGACTCCTTCCTGGGCGGACGAGGTGGTGACTAAAATCGCTGAGAGATTTTCAAATGTGAAACTGACCAATACGGAAAATAGTACCGTGCAAGCAACACTCAAAACTTTACGGGAGTATTCGGATTTGAAGATTTAGATGTTTTGGTTGGTAGCTCAATGAAGCTTTTAGTTTTATTTTAGATGATGTAATGCAAGAGCAAATTCGGAAAATTTGCTCTTTTTTTTGGCTTGTGATAATCTTTTTTTATGGAATTGAAAACTACTGTTACAGCTAAAAAGATGTTGGAAATGAGCGGAGCGACACCATTTGCCAAAAAAATCATTCAAAAGATGGTTTCTTTTTTGCAAAATTTTTTCGGCTCGGAAATCCTCTTGGATGTTCCGGTTGATTTGCAAGATGTTAACGAGGAAATTTTTCCAGTTTTGAAAATAGCCGAGCAGTTGAAGCTTTTGGGAATTTTGGAGAGAGTGCGGAAAATTGAAAGAACATTTCCCGATGAACCATATTTTTTTCGATATTTTTCATATTTGGGTGGAAAAGTTGTTGGTGGAGGGGCAGATTTTATTAGCGAAAAAAGAGCACTCTATAAATCTTTGGGAGAAGAGGTTGAACGCTATTTTTGGGGCAGAACAGATTATTTTTTTAGAGGAAAAATAAAAAAAGCTAGTTATCTGGAGGTGAAAGAAAATGCTCTAGATATTTTTTCTTTGACTGGATTTTCCGCTGAACAAAGAAAGGAATTTGAAATATTACAGTTTGATGAAAAAACCAATTTTGAATGGATTTTAGTCAATTCTTTCACAAATCAAAAACAAGCATTTTGCCCAGTCCAACTGTTGAGTGTTTTCTATGCACGGAATCACGCTAAAACACCTCAATCTCCCAAAAAAGAAGAGGCTATGCTACGCTGGCGCATTTCAACTGGCGTAGCAGCTGGGCAAAGTCTTGAACATGCATTGCTTGGGGGAATTTTGGAATTGATTGAACGCGATGCTTTTATGATTACATATCTCAATATGATTGCTCCTCCACAATATGACCATGAGAGTCTTTCTGAGGATGAAGATGTTGCAAAAATTTTGGCAAAATTTAGGCAGTATAATTTGGAAGTGGGTCTATTTAATTTGCCAAGTGATTTTTCAATTTTCATAACAATGGCTGTCATTATTGATCGAAGTGGTGCTGGGCCAGCAGTGATTGTTGCATCTAGTGCCGATTTCAACCTTAAAAATAGTATCTTGGATGCTCTTTCTGAATGTCTTGCTGTTAGAGTCTCTGTAAGAATTAGGTGGGATAAAAATAAAAAGGTTAAGCGAATAGATCAAGAGGGTAGGTTGATCTATTGGGCAAATGAAGATAATCGATCTAAGTTAGATTTTTTATTTCAAGGAGAAACGGAGGAAGTAGATTGGAATGAACATCGGAATTTTTTTAGTTCTGATCAATCAGAAAAAACGAAAGAAGATTGTCAAAAAGAGTTGGACATTTTGAAAAAAGAATTTTCCGAAAAGAAATATAAGCTACTTTGGAAAAAAATAAGTTCGCCAGAAGTGGAAAAACTTGGTTTTTATGTTGTATCCACTGTCTCTCCCGATCTTCAGCCGTTACACTTGGAAGAAGAAATTCCTTATTGGAGTGGAAAGCGATTGTCTGAAGTTCCTCGAAAATTGGGTTATCAATCAGCAGAAAAAATAAATCAAGTCCCAAATCCTTTTCCCTAAAAATATTTAAAAAAATTATGTCTGGAGAATTTGCCAAAAAATTTCATAAAAAAACCGACTTTAGTTTTGAGATCGGAACTTTACCGAGTAATTCGCAGTATTGGCCAAAAGAGTGGAAAGAAATTAAACATAAGTCATATCCGCGTTTCCCAAGAATTGATTTGTCTAGGGATTTTCTGGAATTGAAGAAATTTGAGGATGTTTTGTTGGGGCGACATTCAACGCGAGAATATGATTTGACAAAAAAAATAACATTACAGGAGCTTTCGACATTATTGCATTATTCTGCTGGAATTAGGCCAACAGAAAAAAATAAGGAGCAAGGAATTCGGCGTTTTTATCCATCTGGTGGTGCACGCTACCCATTGGAAATCTATTTGTTAATTCAGGGTGTCGAAGGATTGGAATGCGGAATTTATCATTACAATATTAAAGAACATCAACTAGAAATTCTATCAGCTGAGAAGAAGCGAATAGCAAGGATGTTAGAAAGTTTGTATTATCCTTGGTCGCGTGAAGCTCCTGTGTCGATTTTCACCACAGCTGTTTGGGAGCGTAATTTCACTAAATATAAAGACCGCGGGTATCGACTCGTTCTCTTGGATGCTGGACATCTAGGGCAAAATCTGGCGCTCGTGGCTACAGCCCTAGGGCTGAATTCATGTAACTCTGCCGGATTTCATAATCAAAGAATTGAAGAAGTTTTGGATATTGAAAAAGACGATGAGGACACGCTATACCTAACTCTTATTGGAAAATAAAAAAATATGCTTCAGGTAAAAAATCAGGAAAAAATGCAAAAACTTTTGGAAATTATACGCTCCAAGGGTATTGCGACTAAATCTAATCAAGAAATAATTTCGCCTAATGGTGACTATGCTAGCTGGCTAATTGATTTGCGAAATGTTTTTTTGCGTCCCGATGCACTAAGTTTGATTGTGGATATTTTCTGGGAAGAAATGGAAAAATATTATCCTTTTCAAGTTGGCGGACAAGAGGTTGCGGCCATTCCACTTGTGGCAGCGATTGTGCTCAAGAGTCAGATGATGGGAAAACCGGTCAGTGGTTTTGTTATGCGAAAATCCAGAAAAAAATACGGTTTGCAAAAAATAATTGAAGGCGAAGTGACTGCGGAAAAAATAATTTTAGTGGATGATTTGATTAATAGTGGCGGAACGGCATTTCGACAGATAAAAATTTTGGAAGAAATAAATAAACAACCAGAAATATTTTTTTCAATCGTTAATTTTAGAAAAGAACAGAGCAAGGAATTCTTGAAAAAGCAAGGCGTGGAGTTAGTTTCTCTTTTTAATCTTGATGATATGCATATTTCTTTGGGGGAAGATGTTAAAAGTTGTTTGCAAGCAAAGGATTATTATAAAATCATCTGGCGCTTTCAATCACCCAATCCGACTAATTATTATTCCGTGCCAAAATCAACGCCTTGCATTGACGAGGATAAAATTTATTTTGGCAGCGATAGCGGAATTTTTTGGGCACTTAATCAATCCAATGGTTTGGTTGTTTGGAAATTTGAAATTGGCTATAATCCTGGAAGAAAAGGCATTTTTTCTTCGCCAGTTATCTATGGCGACCTGGTCTATTTTGGTGCGTATGATGGCAATGTTTATGCTTTAAATCGTGAGACGGGAAAGTTTAAATGGAAATATATGGACGCTGATTTCGTGGGATCTTCCCCCGCAATTGCTCCAGAACTCAATCTTTTATTTATTGGTCTGGAGTTTTCCTTAACAGGAAAGCATGGCGGAGTCGTAGCATTGGATCTGAAAACAGGAAAAAAAATCTGGGAACATACAATGCGTGAGTTTGTGCATTGTAGTCCGGCCTATTTTTCACCAAAAAAATTACTTGCTATCGGTGGAAATGATTCTTTTGTGTATCTTTTTGAGGCCGAAACTGGAAAGTTAAAATGGAAATATCAAACAGGTGGTCCAATTAAGTCTTCGTTGGTGTTTGATGAAAAAAGAAATTTACTAATCTTTGGTTCTTTTGATAAAAATCTTTACGCACTTGATCTTGATACTGGAGAAGTCAAGGGAAAATTCGCTACGCGAGAAGCGATTTATTCCACACCAAAAATTATTAGTGATGATGTTGTTGTTGCATCATTGGATAAGCATCTATATAGTGTCAATCTTGAAACTGGAAAAATGAATTGGAAATTTGTTACTGGTGGACGAATTTTTTCTTCGCCGGAAATTATCGAAGGAAAAATTTTTATTTGTTCCAATGATGGGAAGATGTATGAAATTAATTCTGAGAGTGGAAAAGCAGAATCTTTTTTTCAGGCAAGTGAAAGAATTACAAATCGAGTCGTGTATGATGCCAAGAATAAGCGTTTTTTTGTCTCCACTGGGGCGAATGAAATTTATTGTTTGAAAAAAACGTGATACATCATTTAAAAACCTAAGGATGAGCGATTCGATTTATCAAATAAAAACCTAAGGATACTAACCACTAAAATTATCAAATATTTAACCAATTAGATTTTTGATATTTTTCGATCCAAGCCCCTCTTTAACTCAGCTGGATTT
>Ga0194062_1000586_pt1 | contig 15419 bp, 7 predicted proteins | sample SepL2225m_MetaG_FD_155481 | JGI IMG/M metagenome (GOLD analysis project Ga0194062, IMG submission 155481) | Anoxic zone freshwater microbial communities from boreal shield lake in IISD Experimental Lakes Area, Ontario, Canada - Sep2016-L224-25m | ecosystem: Environmental > Aquatic > Freshwater >... | reverse complement strand
CGTATTAGCATCTTGTCTTAGAAAGGCATGGTTTGGACCATCTTCAAGATTTAAGACACCCGCATGCTGAATCTGACGTCCACCGGGATATAGCAGTTTCGCACCTACTGCGCCAACATGGGCTAACTGGGCATACCCTCCCATCCGCTCCAGCCAATCCGTAGAAATTACTTCGGTATCATCGTTCAGGAACAATAGAATATCGCCTTGAGCTATGTTGGCACCTATATTATTCAATTCAGAGAAATTAAAGGGTGCGTCGTGGCGAATAACAGCCGTATTCGCTTGTAACCTGATTTGATCCAGATAGGTCAGTGTAGTCAGTTCAACTGAACCATTATCAAGCACAATCAGCTCAAAATTCCGGTAGCTGGAGAGTTCAATAATCGAATTGAGACAACGGCGTAGCACTTCGCTATTATCCCTGCTTGGAATAATAATTGAGATTAATGGAGTGCCTTGTAGCTGGTAATTCACCCGAAAGTAACCGTTCACTTGTTGAACTGCTTCAACTGTCCCTGTTAAATTTCTACGTTTTAAGCTATCTTCACGTACTCGCCTAGAGGCATCCAGAACATAAGGTTTGGCTGCAATATCAGCAGCAGTCGAAGCAGGAATAATTCGCCAGTGGTAAAGAACTTTAGGAATGTGACTAATACGCTGGGTCTTTTCTGCTAAACGCAACACCAAATCCCAATCCTGACATCCATCATAATCTGAGCGTAATCCACCCACTGCTGTCAATAAGCTTCGGCGAATACAGGATACATGACAGACATACATGGTACTCATCATCGTATCAGGTGACCAATCGGGCTTAAAGTGTGGCTCAACAAAGCAGCCATCAGAGTTGATTTTATCCTCGTCGCTATAAATATAATCTGGATTTTCCTGATTGATGCAACGTGCCAGTTCATATAAACAATCATCAGTCAGTTCATCATCGTGATCGAGCAACACGATAAATTCACCTGAGGCACGAGCCAGTGCGGCATTGGTTGCTCCGGCAATACCATTATTATTTAGAAGGTTTAATATTATAATTCGGGGGTCTTTTATTTTCGCCAAATCCTCCTTGGTTTGAGTTGAGGGGCTAGCATCATCAGCAAGAATGAGTTCCCAGTGAGGATACCACTGAGATGTTACTGAATTCAGTAACTTTGTCAGTAATTCAGCGGGTGTATTGTAAACAGGAACAATAATTGAAAAAAAGGGTTGCTGTTCCATCGTTTGAATAATTCGGTTCAAATTATTGGGTCGGTGTTTTGGTATGTAGGTATAGTCCGCCGGATACTCTGAAAAGCAGTAACGATGCTGCTTGTCAAGAACGATGGCGGAGGCCAATTTACTTGGTCGTGGTGAATGTTTCTGTAATTGATGGTAATGGATCATTCTTGATCTCAAACCATCCATTCCTTCCTGCTTTAACACAGTCCTCATTCTTTGGGACGCTTTTTTAATGCCTCCAAGGCGCTTTATAGTGACTGGTGCAACCTTACTGATGAGTTCCAATCTCTTAATGTTCCGAAGAAAAAAAGGATCGGGGGCAGGTTGGCGACCTTCGACCGCCCCAAAGAGAACATAGTGCTCATAACTAACCATGTTACTTCTGGCAACATCTGGATTTTGTTTTACGTACCAATCGGCATTAAAATATTTTGGCGGAGTCTTTAGGTTATCTATGAGACTGCGAGGTTTAATTAAGAAGGTTTTAATTGTTCGTAATGGGTACGTTACACGCCATGAGGTTGAAGATAATATTTCATTAATCACTGTGCCACGTTCGGCTATCGTGTTATTGAGCATAGAAATCTGTTCATTACGTTCAGCTATCGCCGTGTCATGCTCAGCTATCGCTGTATCACGTTCAGCTATTGCTGTATCACGTTCAGATGCCACTACATTACGTTCAGCTATCGCCGTGTCACGCTCAGCTATTGCTGTATCACGTTCAGATGCCACTACATTACGTTCAGCTATCGCCGTGTCACGCTCAGCTATCGCTGTATCACGTTCAGCTATCGCTGTATCACGTTCAGCTGTCGCTGTATTACGTTCAGATGCCAATACATTACGTTCAGCTATCGCCGTGTCACGCTCAGTTATTACCGTATCAAATCCCCGCACACGATCCATAATAGCTAATAGATCCTCATGTCGCCAGTTATTACGCCATTTCTCAAACAAACTCGCGCTTACTTGCCGTGCTAACACCATGTCAGGTCTAACTCCCTGACCAGACTGATCACCAATTCGATAATAAGCACTAAAATGAGGCACAAAAAAGAAATCACTGTGAGCGGCTGCCTGCAACCAAAAATCCCAATCCTCATATAAATCAAGCGATTCATCCATGCGGCAACCACTATCTACAATCGATCTGGAAAATAATGCAGCATGAATTGGAATATAATTTCCTGCCAATAACAACGTTCGATTAAATGGTTGGCAAAAATTGTTGCCGATGGGTTGTTTTTTTACATTGACCCCCATTACACAACTATAGACAACTTTTTTGTCAGGATTGTGGATGATGGCATCTACCAGTAGGGATATATGCTCCGGCATCAACCAATCATCATCATCAAGAAAAATCAGATAATCTCCTAATGCATTGTTCAATCCTACATTACCAGCGCGACTTCTTTGTAATATTTCCCCAGTATCTATCCTTTTTAGCGGGAAATGTCCGCACAAGTCGCCCAATTCGGCATGTCCTATACCTTTCGCATTCACCACCAAAACTTCGATATTTGGATAGGTCTGTAAAGCGATAGAATCTAGTGCTTCTGATAATGTCTGCCTATCCATACTTCGGATGATCACCGAGACCAGAGGCACATCCTTAATGTCTAAAGCCAGCCCCAATTCTCTTTGACGCTTATGTTCGGATTGGTAAAGTTTAAGCGGATCATTAGCCAGTGCTTCAGCAGAAACTACAAGGTAGGCTTCCGCTGCAGTTACTTCTCCGGGCAGGGTATAAGTTCTATAGCGATTGAGCGCAGCGATATTCAAATCATAACGTTGCCTTTTGTTCTGTGAAACAAAGCATTCCATCGCTGCTCTTTTGCGTTCTGTAAGGTCGGTGATATCAAGAAGTACATTGGGGGGTAGTGGAATACCAATTTCATATAATGCAAGCCGGGGTTTAGACGGTGACCTTCTAACGGCCTCAATAACGCACATAGCAAGAGAGCGATGGTCGGGGTGCATTTCTAGCAGGGATGGTGAATATACAAGGTTTGCAGTGGTGAGCTGAATTTTATCCATAATTCGTTGAATTAGCGTTTCTCCGTAAGTCACGCCTCGATCAGGTAAGCGCCAAAATTCCGGCTCACCATAACCAAGAATGATCGCTGCTTTGCGGCTTTCCATTTCCCTTTCTGCTATGATTTTGGATTTTTTTTCTCCTTCGCAACCAAAAGCACCATCACTGACAATGATTACCTGTACGTCTACATTCTCTGCAATATGGCGCAAAATAGAGCCGCCACAGCCAAATACTTCGTCATCAGGATGAGGAGCAAAAACGATAACGGAATTTGCATCAATACATTGAGTTGCCTGATAAGGGATAAGTTTGTTTTCCATTGAAAGTTAATCAAGAACCTCTTGCTAAATTTAAACGCTTCCTCTTGGGGAAGATGACGTGCCCCGCTATAACTTAAGTATAAACGATTATTGTTTTAACGGACGCGGGTTAAGGATAGGTACAGACCTATTCTCAATCTTTAGGCTTTACCCTCAATAGGTAAGCCTTATAACTTTAAGTTGCGTTTTGCGTCAAAACGAAACTTTACAAGGAAGTTCTACCCATTTATACGATAATGCGGCAAGTGGTAATGTTAACATACTGGAAACGCCAAATAGCGCCCACTGAAATAGTATTGGGTGAGCTAAAAGCGTTTCAGTATGTAAAATCTTAAACATTTCCGTACCTACAACATATAGTGTGGGGAAATGCCACAGGTAAAAGCTATAGGAAATTCTACCAAGAAATCGTACCTCTCTACAATCCAACCCCAAGCTGTTGTTTCCGGCATAATCAAATTAGTCAAGCAAAGCCCAAAAAATCCAAGGGTTGAGATCTTACCCATCAAATTTTGTTGAAACCGACGATGAAGCCATCGACTGGCATCAGTTACATACAGTCCAACTAAGAACATATATATAAATCCCGTGCGAAAATTACTGTGAAGCGGGGTTGCTATAAAGTAAAGTAACCATGCTGTGAGGAGAAAATACGATAGAGTAGGATAGCGAGTTTTTATGTTGTATAAAAATGGAAAAACCATTGCACCTAAAAATTCAACTTGTAGCGTCCATGTTACTGGGTTTATATAGGTATCAACGAGCACAATGTTTCGATAAAGAAGATCCCAGTTTACACTCGTTTGCCAAAATCGATAATATTCTATGCTGGCTGCTGGGAATTTATCTGGTATATAAATCCAAGCCAAGTATGCGGCACAGCTCAGTAAACAGACTAGCATCGCAGGATAAATTCTAAGCACACGCCGAATCAAAAAAACAAACCAATAGCGAATTGGATGAATGTTGATAGTTTTAATCGACAATCCAAGTACATGCCCACTGAGTACAAAAAAAATAGTTACCGCTGCGCCACCATTGCCTAATACGACAGACGCTTGTCTAAGCCAGTGGTCGGTAGGTGTTAATAGAAGTACAGCTCCCATAGAATGACAAAGAGCAACCATAAGAGCAGCTATACCTCGAATTGCCTCCAATCGGGGAGAGAATGTGTTGGAAAGTAGTGATTTTTGATCGGATGACATATAGTTCGCTCAATAGTGAAATATTTTAAATAGTTGAATAAGTTGTTAATAACTATTGGGAATATATAACTATTATTTGGCTAACGAAAGTCAGTATCTCCTGGCATCAACCACCAGCGATCCAATAATTCATTTGCAGGAATTCCAGGCGTCCAACAGTTGTTGGGAATAATGATATCCGTCGAGGTGATTTCACCTATCTTATTGGCAAACAGAGTAGCATTTTGTTTTGTGATCCAAGTAGATGCCTGTGATTTTCCAAGATTCCAGGTCAGTCGACGCAAAAAATGCACTAATGTACTTATGTGTTGCGGTTGGGCAATGATGTCCACAAGTTCTATTGAGTTATCCAGAATGCGTATGACGATAATACCAATAGGAACTCCTGTAAATCGTGAAGACACTAAATAAAGCTGATAATCTAGGGTGGGATGCTGTAAATAACGGTGTTGCATATAGTCCCAATCACGTACACCGATCACTTGATCTCGTAAGGCCTCGGCCATTTTTTGCCACAATAGATTAACTATTGCGCCATTACTAGGACTCAGTAACCTCATACGAAATTTATAGCTTGGGCGAGCTTGCAGAGCGGGCCAACTTACCTGCATTAGTTCACCCACTTTATCATATAAACCAAGTTGTTCACTCAAACGATAGGCTCTCGCCGAGGGAAAGCCAAAACCTACTGGAAAAGATTTGTTTTCACCAACGAAATGATCGATAAAATGTGTTGCTGCCTGGAAAAATAAGCATTTACGTCCTAAGCCCTTATGTGCTTTAGGATGAACCATCACATCGCCGATCTGTACGGCTGTTACCGGACTACCAAACAAATGAATAGCACGTGGCATTCCGCCATAAAAAGCGACAACTCGACCATCATAACGCACCAGGGCCCCGATTGTGTCGAGACCTTGGTATTTCCAATGCCAGAGCGGCGGTGACATCTCATGTCCGAAAGCCGCTAGAAATAAGTCTAATAGCTCGGCTTCATGTTTAGAGGATGCCCATTCTGTGATATTGATAAATTGCTCAACCGGTTTTTTCTTGAATTGTAATAAACCATAGCCGTAATGTCCATCATGGTATTTGTTTAGATGGGTTTGGGCGGCTTTAATCAGATTATCAATATCTGTGCTGGATAAATTCAACTCATTAATTAAGTCTTCACGATAACGTATCAAGGAGTTCAAGATGTAGATATCGGTCGGCAATGCCTGACTGCTTAGATCAAGTTGTTTAATGAGTTTAAAGCCTGATGATTTGCCAAGGGAAATATAATCATTAATCCAGGGAAGTCCAGGCACTGAAGGAGAGGGTTTATTTAAGGATAGCTCATCCATGATGATAACTTGACCATTATCGCCAAGTAAATCCGTAATCTTTCGAAATAGGCTTGTCGTATCAATATATTGTGCACTTTCCTGGAAAACGATCACATCGAATTTTTGATTATCCGAGAAGTCTTCTAAGCGCTGACAGACAACGGGTAGGTTGTCACCATAACGATTTTTCGCATAATGAATCTGGTGTGCATCAGGGGTGATTCCAATGACGTCATAACCGACCTTTATCAGTTTTGAAAGCGTAGTGCCTAATCCTATGCCAACCTCAAGAATTCTACAGGGAGATGCTGGTAAGTATGAGAAAAACAGGTCACTTGCGCGTTGCTGTGCTCTTTGTATGTCTTGGTCATTATCTTGCTCGAATAAGCCATAGTGCAGATAGTCAAAATCACCATAATCTTTGCAAAGAATGTGTGCATAAACGTTTAAGGGAAATGTAAACTCTTTATAAGATAGCATGATGTTTAAATAAGTTAGTTGTTTAAACTTAATGCTGTGTTGTAGCCAGGTGATGAATACCAATGATGAGCTAGTTTTACTAAGCCAGGCTCTGGTAAAGAGTCTTCAATATGTAGTGTTGTTGTAATTTGTGCGCAGTCATAAATATGTATAGCGTCTTCACAGCCTAAGTAGGCTGCTAGTAAGTATTCACCTTTACGCAGTGGTAATGCGGGAAAGTTAATAGTGACTTCACCTCTACCCAGATCGTCTCGTTCGATTACCACATTTTCAGAGCGACTCACTACACAAGCTACGGTGATCAGGCTACCGTAATCTATCGTCACGCCGACAGTAGGCGCGGGTAATTGAGGGTCAGATTCGAATTTTATACGAACAGATAGGTCGTTTTCTCCGGGACGTCCTCGTAGTGCTTGATCCGTTTTGCCATCAAGCAAGATTTCAACATGCGTCAAACGTGCAAAGCCTTGAGGAGTTGAGTTTGACGATGGCTGTGTTGGTGGAGTTGCTGATGAAATAGGGGCGTTTTCATCGCCGCTCAGTAAAGAGACGCTGTAAGCTTTCACCACCGTTTGTGGTTCGCTAAACAGCCTTATATGACCATGATCCAACCATAAAACCCGGTCACAGAAGGCTTCGACCTGATATAAAGAATGCGAACAAAATAAGATGGTTTTACCCGCTTCTTTCATGGCGCGAATACGATCGAAGGATTTGCGGGCAAACTCCCCATCTCCGACAGATAAAGCTTCGTCCACCACTAAAATATCTGGATTAACACTGGTGGCTACCGAAAATGCCAAGCGGACGTACATACCGCTGGAATAGGTTTTTATGGGTTGGTCGATAAAATCACCAATACCAGAAAAATCGACAATTTCTTCAAATCGTTCTTCAATTTCTTGCCTAGAGAGTCCCATTATAGAAGCGGACAAGTAAACATTTTCACGGCCAGTAAACTCGGGGTTAAAGCCAGAACCGAGCTCTAGCAGTGCCGCGATGCGTCCTTGTACTTTAACATGTCCTGAACTAGGTGTTAGTGTCCCACAGAGTAATTGCAGTAGGGTTGACTTGCCTGCACCATTACGCCCTATGATGCCCAATACTTCGCCTTTAGCTACGTCAAAACTGACATCTCGTAATGACCAAAATTCACGAAAGTATTGACGTTTTCCACGCCATAAGAATTGTTTCAGGCGATCACTGGGTTGTGCATAAAGCTGATAAAACTTACTCAGATGACTAACACTGATAGCGGGTTCAGAAGACATTGGCGTCCCCTTAATATTAGAGAACATCAGCAAATCCTTTTCTGGTTTTTTGGAACCAGGCATAACCTATCCAAGCAATTAGAATAGCGGTGACCGTATAGATGCCCAGTCCTGTCCAGTTTGGACTATGTCCCCAAATAAGAACTTCACGAGATTGTTCAATGATAAAGGTAAGTGGATTTGCCATTATCAACGGTTGGTAGGCTGCTGGTAGAGACGAAATAGGGAAGAAGACAGGCGATAAAAACATCATGATGGTCGTGATGATGCCAATAGTTTGGCCGACATCTCGTAAAAATACTCCCAGTGATGCTAGTATCCAGGAACAACCCAAAGTAAAGATGACTAATGGCAAGAGGACTAAGGGGATAAAAAGTGCCGTCCAGTACAGGAAGTGATTGAACACAATAAAAGCGATCATTAATACAGTTAAGCTGATCAAGCTATGAAATAGCGATGCGCCCATGGTTATAACGGGTAGTATCTCCAAGGGAAAGATTACTTTCTTGACATAATTAACGTTAGATAAAATCAGTGTGGGTGCGCGGTTAAGTACTTCGGCAAACAAGCCATGGACTATCATACCCACAAACAGCACGATGGCAAACTGGCTTTTGCTTTCATTATCGTCTATGCCCCAGCGAGCTTTAAATACGACTGAAAACACAAACGTGTATACCGCCAGCATAAATATAGGATTTAAGAGCGACCATAGTAAGCCCATAATGGAGCCTTTGTAACGTCCCAGAACATCCCGCCTTATCATTTGAAAAATGAGTTGGCGGTGATGTAATAAGCATTTAGCCAAGGAGTTAAGGCTGGTAGGTGGAGCCGCATGTGGGTTCATAAAAATTTATTAATGCGAATTATCACAATCGAGTAAGTTTCAAGGTAAGATATTAGCACAGTCAAAGTTGGTGCATTGATTGCCAAAAGTTAAACCTGCCTATTATTGTAGGGTCTTCCGAATAGTTAGTCACTATCCTTGATATACTAATTCCAGCAAGCAAATAGACCTATTTAATTTTTTGCTCCTGAAAAACTGCCACTAATTCCCCAGTAGCTATTTGTCCATGTTCCAGAAGCATTACCGTTTGTCAGATTAATATTGCCAACAAAGGCTGCACCGGAGGATGCTGCACCAAAGTCAACAGCCATTGTCATTGATCCGTTAGATAATACTTGACCAATAGCACTATAAGAAAGCTTGTCAGTATTAGAATAGACTGTCCCAGTAATTGCACCATTTGCCGAAACAGTTGCATTAAAGGTCCCAGTATCACCTCCTGTAAAGGTACCTGAGTAGATGCCTGAATATCTAGCATCGATAAAGGTTAATGGAAGACTGGAATAAAACAGTTGGTTATAGTCTAAAATACCATTCATATTCATATCCACGCCGAAGTAAAACACATAATTTCCAGCAGGTATGCCAGTGGCATCAAATAATGCCAAACTGGATATGTTTGATAGTGGACCTTGGTAGGCAGGGGACACTTGACTTAAGTCAGTACCAATATCATTCCAGCGGTTAGGATATACATAAGAATACCAGTGCCCCCATGGACTGAGTGCAACAACCCACCAGTCTGCGTTATAGCTTAAGTTTTGGCCGGCATTAAGCTGTATTGTAAGCGATGAGCCCTTAAGACTGAGGTTTGGATTAGTGGTCACCGGCGTGAGCAAGACAGCGTGTGTGGTCTTCCCTCCATCGTTACTGGCATCAGCCACAATCAGTCCGCTATTATTGATGGAATTAGCAGATGAAATTTCCCAACCTGAGTTTTTATAATATAAGAGGTCATTGAGGTCGTTCATGACTCCACTGCTGTAAATATAAGCATGCGAATTGCCATTATCAAGTAGAGAACTTCCAACGATCTGCCCACTATTATTGATGACATACGCATAGCTGTCCCCACCCAAGGAGCCGAGGTCGCTTAGGACACCACTACTGTACAAGAAGCCATGATAATCACCTTTGGCGACTCGGGATGACGCTCCTACAATTTGCCCGCTACTGTTTATACTACTGGCATTGCTATACTCCCCGCCCAAAGTTCCGAGGTCACTAATGATGCCGGCGCTGTTCAGGGACGCATGGTTATTGGAGGAATACCCTGCCATCTGACCACTGTCGTTGATATCCACAGGATAGAAATTTCCGAGATCTTTCATAGTAGCGCCGTTGTACAGGAAGCCATCAAAAGTAATACCATCGGCTATTCTGGACTGTCCGACGATTTGTCCACTATTATTGATACCATTGCCAGAGCTTTCGCTTCCACCAGTTAAGGTTCCGAGGTCATTCATGACTCCATTGCTGTACCTAAAAGCATGTAAACTACCATTGGCGACTCGGGATGACCCAACGATCTGCCCACTGTTGTTGATGCTTTCGGCTCCGCTGGAGTTTCCGCCTAAGGTTCCAAGGTCTATCAATACGCCACCGCTAAACAAGAAAGCATGCCAATTACCATTGGTAGCTTGAAATCGCCCCACTATCTGTCCACTATCATTGATATCATTAGCAACTGTGTTACTGCCGAGGTCGGTAACAGAATATAATGGTACTGCTTGGACGCTGAAACTCAATAACAGGGCCGTAATCAAAGAAGTGCACGGGATAAATCTCATTCTGGGTGGGTGGCGGGATGATTCAGGCTCTCGAACTTTATACACCCTCGGGTTGTGCTGGGTGGCAGCTATAGGGATTCGACGGTATTGAACAGCAAACCGAACCACAACTAACAAAATTAACATCAAGATTTCCACCAATAGATTTCTATTCATCGCCGTTACCCTCATTTAGTACTATATTGATCCAAAATGAATGGAATCAAAAGTGTCAGATAATAATATTTCTCAAAATGCTTAGTCATCAAGGGCTTCTATCTCCTCTTTGGGCAAAGGTAAAAATGGGGTCGTAGAAAAAGGGCTAGTCATTTGCTGGGGATTATAAACATAATTTGAGGGCTGTTTATTCTACGACAATCCACTAAAGTGTTTTATGAGAAATGCCTTGGCAGTAGCCCTTAGTTCTGATAGCTAGTCAGAACTAAGTGTGCTTGTGGATGCTAAAAGACTGCAAGCAAATAGGCCTATTTAATTTTTTGTCCCAGAAAAACTGCCACTAATTCCCCAGTAGCTATTTGTCCATGTTCCAGAAGCATTACCGTTTGTCAGATTAATATTGCCAACAAAGGCTGCACCGGACGATGCTGCTCCAAAGTCAACAGCCATTGTCATTGATCCATTTGACAATACTTGACCAATAGCATTATAAGAAAACTTGTCAGTATTTGAATAGACTGTCCCAGTAATTGCACCATTTGCCGAAACAGTTGCATTAAAGGTCCCAGTATCACCTCCTGTAAAGGTACCTGAGTAGATGCCGGAATATCTAGCATCGATGAACGATAATGGAAGACTGGAATAAAACAGTTGGTTATAGTCTAAAACACCATTCATATTCATATCCACGCCGAAGTAAAACACATAATTTCCAGCAGGTATGCCGGTGGCATCATATAATGCCAAACTTGAAATGTTTGATAGAGGGCCTTGATACGCAGGGGACACTTTGCTTAAATCAGTACCAATATCATTCCAGATATTAGGATATACATAAGAATACCAGTGTCCCCAAGGACTGAGTGCAACAAACCACCAGTCTGCGTTCTTGCCTATATTGTCACCGGCATTTAGCTGTATTGTTAGTGTAGAGCCCTTAAGGCTAATGCCTGGGTTAGTAGTCACCGGAGTAAGCAAGACTGCGCGTGAGGTCTTCCCTCCATCGTTAGTGGCAACAGCCGCAATCTGTCCGGAATTACTGATGGCAGAAACCCCTTCAATAATCCATCCAGCATCATTGGAAACCAAGAGGTTATTGAGATGACTTGGGACGATGTCTCCAGTCCCGACGATCTGTCCGCTGTCGTTGATATCAGAGGCAGCGATATATCCGAGATCTTTCATGACGCCGCCACTGTACAAGAATTCACTAAGATCATGATTGGCGAGTTCGGACTGTCCAATGATTTGCCCACTGTTGTTGATCCGTCTGACAGTGCTCCAAGCTCCTCCCAGGGTGCCGAGGTCGCTTATGACGCCACCGCTGTATAGGAAGGCATGGTTATTGGCAAGATCCCCGACAATCTGCCCACTGTCATTGATGTCAGTGGCAGAGTTAATTCCAAGATCTTTCATGATGCCGTCGCTGTACAAGAAGCCACTAGAATTACCATTGGCAAGTTTAGAATCCCCTACGATTTGCCCACTGTTATTGATGCCACCGGGATAGCCACCAGCATAGCTTTCTACCCCACCCAAGGTGCCGAGGTCGCTCATGACGCCGCCGCTATACACAAAAGCATGCCAATTTCCATTGGCGAGTTGGGATTGGCCGATGACTTGCCCATTATTGTTGATACCAGTAGCAATGCTAGAATTCCCCCCCAAAGTGCCGAGGTCTTTAGAAACTCCGTCACTATATAGGAAAGCCCTGCCATTGGGATTATTGGCAGTGCCATTACCATTTCCGATGACTTGCCCTCTGTCGTTGACGTCAATAGGAGTAAATATTTTATCGATGAGTGTGATGGAATACTGTGTCGCGGCTTGGACGCTGAAACTCAATAACAGGGCCGTAATCAAAGAAGTGCACGGGATAAATCTCATTCTGGGTGGATGGCGCGATGATCCAGACTCTCGGACTTTATACACCCTCGGGTTGTACTGGGTGTCAGCTATATGGATTCGACGGCATTGAACAGCAAATCGAACCACAACTAACAAAACTAACTTCATGATTTCTGCCAATACATTTCTATTCATCGCCGTTACCCTCGTTTAGTTCTAATTGAGCCAAAATAAATGGAATTAAAAGTGTCAGACATTAATCGTTCTACCGCAAAAATCAGATGCAGATATGGCGGATTGGCACTTTAAATATTTTCTAACAGAACCCTATTTTTCTGGCTTATTGTCTGCAGCAATTAAATTGTCCACCACTGGACTGGAAAAGTCCGAGATGACCAAGTTAAGAACATTGGTCATTGCTTCCTTTGTTGCATTTTTAAAAGCACAATTTCCTGATAAACAATAGGAGTTACCACTGCCTTCGTAGGATTTCTCAAAAAGCTTGTTACCGCTGGCATTTTCCAAGTAAAGCGTGATTTTTATATCACCCCAAGTAGGTACAAAAGGGAATAGCCAATTATAGTTTTTAAACCAAATTTCATTTAAAGCCACCTTCAATGTCAAAGGTTGAGCTGTAGTGGATGTATTCCCTGGAATATTAGTGTTCTTATTAATTTGATACCCTAGCGATGATAGCGCGTCAGCAATCTGTTCAACCATTTGCTCTGTAACTGGGCTTGTTGTTGTAACACTGCCTGTGGTAATGGCAAATACAGTAAATGTTGCACGTCCAATTCGACCTTTATCGTCACGTAAATCCGTTGCCGTTTTCTCAACCGTTAGTTTCTTGTTAATTTTTTGAGTCGGCGTATTCAAGGCTTCGTGAGACAAGGCAATTGTCTCGCCTCCAATGCCCACACACCCTGTTAATACTAGAATTGAAGCACACAGTAAAAGTTTTAAATACATTTTTTTCATGAGACATACCTCTTGGTTAATTGTCTATTTAAATCATTAAGCTAGCGCGTTATTAAAACAGAGACCTTATTTTGATAAGCTGAGCACTCTAGCCCATACATGGACGTGACTCATCTCCGCTGCTGATGATTCCACATAATCATCAATAATCACTGCGTTACCGCCAAGATTACAAGTCTTAAGACGCATTTTCGCGATGAAGTTCTATCGATCAGTATATTGTCACTTTCATCCGAAGGTTATTAGATCAATACTATAGTAAAATTACAACTGAGCGGCTTGATCAGAAATTATTGATAAATATTGCATGGAATGACTTTAACCTTATAACGCTTGGGTTTTAGCTGATAATTTTGGGGGGTTAAAATGATAAAAACTTCAAAAAAAGTCGGAAGAATTGATGAGATGTTGGTTTTTTCTTGCGGCACATACTCCGCATGGTCAGAAATTCGATTCCCAGTTATCTTAAATTATTACAGAAATTACCCAAATTAACTACCCCCTGCACGAAAGAATGCCTTGTGGTTAAATGGTAATCGACGCGAAGAAGTATGACGAAAGCAATTTATTATGCTTACTGGAGGAAAATTATCGTCAGTCTAAAAGCGAATTGGACCCTATACAGAACAACTGAAGAAGCAACTATTGCCCCATACGATAAACCATGACATAGAGTTTCTATAATTACCTAGCAAGATTCTCAGTAGAAAGGTTATTATAATTATGGTATATAGCTCGATTTTATGATGATTGATATTAAACGTTATCCTATAACGTTGTAAAAATGAGGGTACAGCGATGAGACGAAATGTGTTCGGGTTGGAGCTATTGGCTGTTGCACTAGCAGTTGGTGATATGGGATGGGCACAAGCTAGCTCAATTCCCAGCTTGTTCAATACGGGAGTAAATTCCTCTATGACTCCATTGCCAAACGGAACAGTTGGCGACCAGCATTACAGTCTGGCGTCCGTCCCTGGTGGTACGACGACTATCTTGGTGCGCACCACTGCAGGGGGCTATCCAATAACAGGGTATTTAGGCGACGACCCTTACTCAGCCTGGATTGGCCCAAATAATGACCTGACCATTGATGGGGCTCCTGGTCTATACGACTATAGAACAACTTTCAGCCTAACTGGGTTTGATCCGAGTACAGCCAAGATCACTGGTAAGTGGAGTTCGGATAACGACGGGGTGCGCATCTTACTCAACGGCGTCGATACAGGCAACCCTCCGACTCAGTACGAACAATTCTCAGCATGGGCTCCATTCAGCATCACCCATGGCTTCCAGCCTGGGATCAATACGCTGGATTTCATTATCAACAATGGGCTCTACTTGGACGGTACAAACAGCCCTACAGCATTGCGGGTTGAAATGACTGGCACGGCTTTACAGTCTAATCCAACAATCCCAATTCCCAGCTTGTTCAATACGGGAGTGAATTCCTCTATGACTCCATTACCAAACGGAACAGTTGGCGACCAGCATTACAGTCTGGCGTCCGTCCCTAGTGGTACGACGACTATCTTGGTGCGCACTACTGCAGGGGGCTATCCAATAACAAGGTATTTAGGCGACGACCCCTACTCAGCCTGGATTGGTCCAAATAATGACCCGACCATTGATGGGGCTCCTGGTCTATACGACTATAGAACAACTTTCAGCCTAACTGGGTTTGATCCGAGTACAGCCAAGATCACTGGTAAGTGGAGTTCGGATAACGACGGGGTGCGCATCTTACTCAACGGCGTCGATACAGGCAACCCTCCGACTCAGTACGAACAATTCTCAGCATGGGCTCCATTCAGCATCACCCATGGCTTCCAGCCTGGGATCAATACGCTGGATTTCATTATCAACAATGGGCTCTACTTGGACGGTACAAACAGCCCTACAGCATTGCGGGTTGAAATGACTGGCAC
>Ga0194062_1000584_pt1 | contig 15447 bp, 13 predicted proteins | sample SepL2225m_MetaG_FD_155481 | JGI IMG/M metagenome (GOLD analysis project Ga0194062, IMG submission 155481) | Anoxic zone freshwater microbial communities from boreal shield lake in IISD Experimental Lakes Area, Ontario, Canada - Sep2016-L224-25m | ecosystem: Environmental > Aquatic > Freshwater >... | reverse complement strand
TCATCATGGCCGGCGGGCTGAAGCCCGAGGAACTTGCTGGACACGACCGCATCAGCTACCTGAAGGCGACCGACATCCAGGCCTACCCGGGCACGCTCGAGAAGTTCGATATCGGGCTGATACCACTGGCCGACACCGCCTTCAACCGCAGCAAGAGCGACCTGAAGTTCGTCGAGTACTCCATGCTCGGCATCCCCTCGGTGGCTTCGAAGCTCGAGCCGTACCTGCGCAGCGTCAAGCACGGCGAAAACGGCTTCCTCGCCTCAAGCCCCAAAGACTGGCTCAAGCACCTTACGCGGCTCGTCGAAGACATCGAGCTGCGCCGCGGAATCGGCGCCCGCGCACAGGAGTTCGCCCGCACGCGAACCATCGACCAAGCCATCGACAAGTGGGAGAAGGCCTACGGGCTGACCCGCCCCTGACGATTCCACGCGGCGATCTCGTCGGCAGCGTCCTGAACCGATAATGCCGGCGCCGGCGCGCTGGGGTCGTGCGACCTGAGGGCCGCGAACAGCTCTGCGAGTATCGGCGGCTTGATGTTGCTGCGCGCCAGGGCATCAGCATTGGCGAAGACCTCCGCGGGCGTTCCCCGCAGCGCGATCTCGCCGCCGGGCGCCAGGACGTAAGCGTAGTCGGCCAGCTCATGCACGGAGTCGATGTCGTGCGTTGACATCACCACGGTCACACCGCGCTCGGCGGCGAGTCGCTCGATGAGCGCTACGAGCCCTGCGCGCGCAGCCGGATCGAGCCCCTCGAACGGCTCATCGAGCACGAGGAGCTCCGGCTCCATCACGAGCGCACCCGCGAGCGCCACCTTGCGTTTCTCTCCGCCCGAGAGGTCATGTGGCACCCTGCCGGCGAGTTCCCCGATTCCGAGCAGATCGAGAGCCTCGTCGACCCGGCGCGCAACCTCGGCCTCGCCCATCCCGTACTGCCGAGGTGAGAATGCGACGTCGTCGAAGACGGTGGGCATGAGTAGCTGCTCGTCCACGTTCTGAAGCACGACGCCGATGCGCTGGCGTATAGACGCCCACTCAACAGCTGGATCGACGCCGAAGACGCGCACGGTGCCCTCCTGAGACCGGAGCAGGCCGAGCACGTGGAAAAGCAGTGTTGTCTTGCCCGACCCGTTGGGTCCGAGAAGAGCGGTGCGCGTTCCTCGCGCAGCGACGAAGTCGATGCCGCAGAGGTGCACGCTCGTGCCATCCTCGTAGCTGTGTCGCACACAGCTGACGCGCACGACCTCATCGGCAGCCGGCCCGTCGTGCACGCGGGTTCCGGTGGCGGCGTCTGCGGTGCTCATCGGGCGACCTCCTGGTTGGTGAGACGGATCGTGGCTGCCACACCGAGCAGCACGCTGGGTGCTAGTGGGAGCAGCCAGCTGTACGGGTTGAGCGCATGCCACCCCAGGCGCCAGGCCACGCTGACTGCACACGCACATGCCGCAGCGACGAGCAGTGCCATGTCGCGCCCTCTCGACGCACCGTGCGGAAGCGGAATCCGCAGTCGCCCCGAGTAGCCGCGCAGCCGCATCACGTCGTAGTCGCGCTGTGCCAGGTCCAGCGCGTACAGGAGCAGCGCACCCAACGCCGTCGTCGTTGCGCGGGCCATGCGAATCGGGTGTGCTCCGCGAATCCCGGTTCGTAGGCGTACGGCCCGAATCAGTTGGCCGAGCTTGCCCAGCAGCAAGAAGGTCGTGCGGTACGTCATGAGCAGCGCGTCGCCCACAATGCCCGGAACGATGCGCTGAATGGGCGCGAAGACCTGCGGGTAGGGGGTGGTGAGGACTACCGTTACTGCGGCCAGCCCAGCCGAGACCGCTTTGACGACGATAGTCGTTCCTGTCATCGCATCAGGCGCGGACGCGGCAGCGAAGATCAGTGCGAAGAGCGCCGGGTAAGCGGCGAGTGCGAGCGCGAGTCGAAGGTCAATGCGCGCCGAGATCGCTGTGGCGGCGAGCAGTATCAGCAGCGCGCAGGCGACGAAGAGGTTCCACGTGACGACCACCCCTGCGAGCACGAGCGTGAATGCGGCCAGCTTCGCGGTAGGGGAGATTCGGTGGAGCCAGCCTAGGTCACTGACGGCCGAACGGTCTATCGATCCGATGTTCATCCACTCACCTGGCCGTCGCCGATAACAGCATGGTCCCTGCGCTCGAGCGGGCCATCCCACAAGAGCCCGGGCCGTACGCGCGCCACGTAACCCAGCACCCATGCCGAGATGAGCGCCTCAAGCAGCCAGCCAACCGGTCCGAGCGTGTAGACGACGGCCGCGAACCGCGCGACCGAAAGTGAGGGCTCCGCCGCCGGCCGGCCCGGCTGTTGCGCGGGAGCCGCTCTGGTGCCTGCGCTGTCGAACAGACCCGCTCGAAAAACGCCCGCCGAAAGCGGGTTGCCGAAGCTCATCGTTGTCGGGTCGAGTGCCCCCGTCTCGCGGGCGGTCGCGTTCCCTCCGCCTGAAACGGCGACCAGCCCGACGAGGAGCGTTGTCGTGAACGCGAGGGTGAGTACGGTTGCCAGGAATGTGGCCGCGCGCACTCGTCTGCGAGTCAGCACGTAGACGAGACCGCGAAACAGCGCCCACCCGACCACCATCTCGCTCGCGATCATGAGCGTGTTCAGGCCAAGAACCGTCACGCCACCGTGCCCCAGCATCGCAAGCACCACCTCGACGATGAAAGCGGCGATGACGGACAACACCGGACCGAGCAGCACGCCTGCGACCACAGTCAGGTTGACGTGGTAGGCCAGAGGCACGATCTCGCTCGACATGGCGACGAGCATGAGCGCCGCGACCACGGCAAGCAGGGGGACCTTGCGGCGCACGTCGTTTCGCTCAGCAAGTCGACCTGCGAAGAACACGAAGACGAGTGTCAACACCCAGCCGCCTGCCCACAGCCAGGTAGGGAGAACTCCATCGGGGATGTGGATGTGCGACATCTAGGTCAGCCGCCTTGGCGCGGTTGCGGAGACGCACGTGGGGCACAGCCCGTAGAGGGTGACCTCGTGTCGGGTGATCAAGAAGCCGCCGGCAACCGAGTCATCTGTCGGTTTCGCAAGCGGACATTCGGTCGCCTCTGTCCGGCCGCATCGATCACAGACCACGTGGTGGTGGTGGCGGCCTCCGGCGCCGCAGCGCGCGAAGAGCGCGCTTCCATCGCGCTCGCCGACTCTCTCCAGCCAGCCGCTACGCGCCATCGCTGCGACGGCCCGGTACACGGTGGCGATGCCGATCGCCTCATCGCGCGACCGTGCGGCGGTCGCCAGCTCCTCGATGCGGAAGGCGCCGGGCATGCTCGCAGCCGATTCGGCGATGGTTCTGCGTTGTGCGGTGAGCCGTCCATCGCCGTACGCGGTGGCCACATCGACCAACATGGATATCTCTCCGTGGGTTGGGGAAACAACAAACAAGCTCCGTCCTGTATACCACTAAGTGAGAATCGTTATCACTTGAGCGAGCGCTGAAGTCGGGTAGAGTCTGATATGTGAGTGCAGTCCGATAAGTGATGACTATTGCGAGCGCCTCGGACGAGAACCTGCAAGCGTCGAACGAAACCTGCCGAGGAGGCAGCCATTGAACACATCCCAACTGAGGACTTTCCTTGCCGTACTCGACCAAGGCTCGTTTTCCGCGGCCGCGAAGTCGCTAGGGATATCGCAGCCCGCGGTGACCATGCAGATCCAGGCGCTCGAGACCGAGCTGGGCGCCACACTGCTCGACCGACGCTACCGGCGAATCGACTTGACCGAGGCCGGCCACATTCTCGAGCCACACGCGCGCAGGACCGTCAGCGAGATTGACGGTGCACGAAGCGAGATCGACCAGCTCTCGGGCGAGGTCGGGGGCACTCTATGCATCGCAGCGAGCACGACGCCGGGGGTCTACGTGGTGCCTCGGCTCCTCGGGGCGTTCGCGTGCAAGCACCCGCTGGTGAAAGTGACGGTGACCGTTCACGACACGGCTGAAGTCGTATCGGCCGTAGAGGAGGGTCGCGCGCAGCTCGGCATAGTAGGTGCGGTGATCAGGGGTTCGCGCGCGGTGTTCGAGCAGTACAAGAGCGACGAACTCGTTGCCATCTGCCCGCCGGATTCTCCGCTGGTCGGGCTGCGCCGAGTGGCCTTGTCCGCCTTGGCATCCGAGCGCTGGGTGGTTCGGGAGCAGGGCTCGGGCACGCGGGCGATGACTGAGCGTGAACTCACTGCCCGGGGTCTCGATCCCGCGCACCTGCAGGTGGCGGCACAGCTCAGCACGGGGGAGGCCATCGTCACCGCGGTCGAAGGCGGGCTGGGTGTTGCGATCGTTTCTCGATTCGTCGCCGAGAAGTCCCTCGCTCTCGGTTCGGTTGTGCGAATCGAGCTCGCCGGAGACGCTATCGTGAGGCCCTTCTACACGGTATCGCCCAAGGGTACGCCGACGCGTGCGGCCGCAGCGTTCATGACTCACCTTCAGGTGGGACTTGAGGGTTAGGTGGGCTCCTAGCGCGCCGGGCCACACGGTTTCGCGCAAAAGCGGTATGCTTCCAAGGGAACCATGCTCGGCTCGGCGTACGCAGCGCGGTTGTCTGCAGACCGCGTAACCGACCGCACCGAACCTCAGGAGTGCTTGCCGGTGACCGTTGAAGAGCGAGCCACGCTGCGGCTGGTCCTCGCATCCCCGCGTCTTCGCGGCGTGCGATTCACTCGACTCACCGATCTCGGGTGTCTTCTGGCGGTATCGTGATGAGCCGGTCCCCCCGGCCGTTTTCGGTTTTCGGCTTTGCATCGACACACGACGCGCTCGATGCCGAGGCCTTGCTGCTCGATCTGGGCGTCGACGTGGTCGTAATGCCTGCCCCCAAGTCCCTCGGCTCGCTGTGCGGCCTGGCACTGCGTCTGGAGATCGCAGACGAGACTCGTGCGCTCGACTACCTCCAGGGTGCAGGTCTGTCGGTACGGGCCCGTGAGGTTATCGAAGATGTGTAGCAATACCGCCTTTGAGCACGCCGCATTCGGTTTGACACCCTCTCTCGGGGGTGCCTAGTATGCGGGGTACTGCTGTCACAGGGCCTGGGGCGCACCGCAAGTGCCCGGCAATCGCCTGCGGATGAATCTCGTTCGCGTTCCGAGGCCTCATGCCGCTAAGGCCGGAAGCCAGCGGCGCTACCAGGGAGTAGGGGGTGTCAGTTGATCGGGCTGACGCAACTGAATGTGTGGATTGACGTGCTGTTCACGGCACTCTACGTGGTCATCATCGTCGCGTTGTCGTGTCACTTCCTCGGCAACATCCTCACTGGCCGAGCAAAACGACGCTTCATCAACTGGGAATGGCCCCACCACGAGGGCGGGCCGATACCGGCCGCCCCAAAACTGATGCACTTTCAGCACGTCGCAGCCATGATCGCGCTGGCGGTGTCCGGTATGTACATCCGGTTCCCATTCTTCAACGGTGGGCGTACCGCCATGCGTTGGGTGCATTACGTCGCGATGACGATTGTGGTTCTCAACCTCATCGTGCGGCTATGGTATGCATTCGGCTCCGCGCGCAGGGACTACCGTGAATTCGCGATCACGAAGCGCGATATCACGACCGCTCCGAAGGTCATTCTGTACTACATCTTCGTGAAACCCTCGAAGCCGCACCTTGGCAAGTACAATGTGATGCAGAAGGGAACCTACATCATCTTCGTGCCACTGCTCATCGTGCAGGCGTTCACCGGTTTCGCGCTTCTCGCGATGCGCATCCCGCTGATCAACATGTCGCCTCGCGACCTGCTGTTGGGCTGGTGGCTCGGGGTCATGCTTGGTTCGACGGACATGGCTGGCTGGTGGGCGCGTACCGCTCACTATCTGGTCAACTGGCTCTTCATCGTTCTGACGACGATTCACGTCTACCTGTCGGTCACAGAGGACTTCCCGGCGTTCATGGACTTCTTCGGTCTCGGCTTCCTGAGACCGGCGCACGACGAAGGGGACCAGTCCGACCACGGCGAACATCACGGAGGGCACGAGTTCTTGCACGAGACCGATACACCGCCTGCACTGGCTTCCAGCGATCAGCTCTAGGAGATCGGCCCGACCCGAGAGGCGCTCTATGACCGTGCGTCACGCATTCGCCGCCGCAACGCTGACAGCTGCCGTGCTGCTGCTGTCGGCGTCGGTGTTTGCCGGCGCGGCGAGTGCGGCTGAGGCCACGGCGACTGCGCCCACGACGTCATACAAGCAAGACGTGCCTCCAAAAGGCAGTCTCGGCACTTACGACCTGACGTGGACGCTCCCGACTGCAGGTAAGTCGGGCTGCACGGTGTGTCACAACGACCCGGACCTCGTTCGGGTCCAGGGCGGCAAGACCGTCAGCCTCTACGTCAACACCGGCGTGCTACAGGAGTCCGCGCACAAGGATGTTCCTTGCACCGGCTGTCACATCGACTTCGCATACAAGACGCCACACTCCAACATCGCACTCAAGGGAGACGAGTGGCGCGCCGTAGCGAAGTCGGCGTGCAAGAACTGCCACCCGCAGCCGTATGCCGACTACACGAGCAGCGCCCACTCTCCGAGTGGTCGACCGGGCGAAGCTCCGGGCAGCATCGGCACAAGTCAGTCCTCGGCGCCGGGCAAAGCAAAGCCGCTGTGCGGTGACTGTCATGGAGGACATAGCATTCCTGCATCGAACAATGTGGAAGCTGTGCGAGCGGTTCATCTGTCCGGCGCCCAGATGTGTGGACAGTGCCACGCCAAGGGCGTTGAAACGTATGTGGACTACTATCATGGCGCTGCGTACAAGATGAGCGCCCCGGATGCGCCATCATGCTGGGACTGTCATAGCTCGCACAAGGTGCTCGCATCGACCAACCGCGAGTCGACGGTCAACAAGGATCGGCTCATTGATACGTGCAAGAAGTGCCATGCGGATCCGCGCGACGGCTACGTAGGCTACGCTGAACTTGTTCACGGCAAGCAGGCGGTGCTCGACGCGAACCCGCTGTACGCGATAGTCAAATCGGCTCAAGACGCCGTCACGATGGCGTTTGGCAAGGTCAAGTCCCTGTTCAAGAGGGGCAGCTCGTAAGCGGTCGATGCCATCTCGGTGTCGACGGGGAGAAGGGGAACCAAAGAATGTCCTGCCAGCTCAGAGCACATCCCGGCAGGCTGCTTGCCATCCTTTTGGCGACAGTCGTGTTCGCCGCCGTAGCGGCGCAGGCATCTTGCGCTCTTGCGGCCGATCCCAACGCACCGCTTGACGCAGCCGCCACTGCACAGCTGCTTCAGCAGCTCGGCTCGTCACAGGTTGACGAGGCGGTGTGTACGAGTCTGTGCCACGGGAACATCGCCACGACCAACAACTACGCCGCGGCGATCAAGTTCACGCACGGCAACCACATCATCATCCAGTGCAGTTCCTGCCATACGGCGTTCCCTCACCAGCAGGCCGGCACGGCGCGCCCCACGATGAAGGGCTGCTTCGACTGTCATGGCCTGCGCCATGGCTCGATGGGCATCATCGCCAAGGGCGAGTGCGAGGCGTGCCATGTGACGCCGCGTTGGCAGATGGCCTGCCCGCCGGCAAAGACGACGCCCGACTGGGCCGGCAAGGGTCACGTCGAGCAGAGCAAGGCCAAGCTCAACACCGAGTGTATGCGCTGCCACACGCAGGCCAACTGCGACACCTGCCACGAGAATCGCGGCGTCACTTGGTCCCCGAAGACCAACTGGGACTACGACTCAAACGGTGGTTGCCAGTCCTGCCACGGCAGCTCCAACCTGCTCAAGCAGACCAGCGGCGTGTCCAAGTCGTTCCAGGTCACGGGCCTCGAGGACTCGGCACACAGCGACATCTCGTGCCAGAGCTGCCACACGGACTACCGCTACGATGACAAGCCTGCCCCCACGAAGCTCTGGACGGTCAACGCCGGCATCGCCTGTGGCACCTGCCACCAGAACGCCGAGAAGGAGCAGGACCGGGCGCCTGTGGCCCTCTACGAGAAGTCCGTCCACGCCGAGAAGATCCGCGAGGGCAACTACAAGTCCGCGACCTGCGGTTCGTGCCACGGCGGCCACTTCATCTACCGTCTCGACACCGCCGAGGCCAAGGCGCGGATGCACGGCTCGGCGCTGCGCGTCTGCGCGCGCTGTCATGTTGAGCAGTACGCGTCCTATAATGACTACTATCACGGTCGCGCCTACAAGCAGGGTGCTCTCGACTCGCCATCGTGCTGGCAGTGTCACAAGTCGCACGACATTCTTCCCAAGTCCGATGCCGCCTCGGCGGTCTCCGACAAGAACGTAGGCGCGACGTGCGGGCAGGAGGGCTGCCACAAGGGCTCCACGGAAGAGTTCGGCGCACAGGCCGGAAGCCTGATCCACCGCAAGGTTGAGGTGCAGAAGGCCAACCCGATCGTCGAATTCTTCAGCAACATCTTCAAGAAGAAGGCCAGCTAGCTTGAGGAATATCGCCAAGGAGTGATACGCACGGCGCAGACGTCACGTGCATTTTCCTGGGGGGTGGTCGCGATTCTTCTCGCGGCCGCCCTCCTAGTTGCGCCTGGAGTTGCTTTCGCCGCCTCGCCGGCGATTCCGGTCACACCACCGATCAACACCGCGGCCCCGGTTGACCAGACGCAGTGCGCGCCATGCCATCTCGACCTTGGTGCGGCCAACCGGCCAGGTCTCATCTTCAGCCACGGCAACCACCTCATGGTCTCCTGCGATGGCTGTCATTCGCGCATGCCTCACGCGGCAGGCGGCACAGAGTACGTGCCCATGGAAGTCTGCTTCGCCTGCCACGGTGTGCAGCACGGTCCCCAGGGTGAGCTTGCAACATCGGATTGCGCGAAGTGTCACTCGAAGTCCTTCACCCTGAGACCTAAGACTCACACGAAGGACTACGCGGGCAAGCCGCACGCGGATGCCTCCAAGAGGCTCGGCGTCAACGGGTGCATGATGTGCCACAAGGCCGCCACCGACTGCGACCCGTGCCACGAGAAGAAGAACCTCGGGCTGCCCAAGATGCCGGACACCTACGTCAACATCCTCTACGACAAGCCCAAGCCACCCGTGGTCAAGATGTACCCCGACGGACCTACGACGATGGCGCAGTGCAACTACTGTCACCCGGACCTCGACAAGATCACTCCCGGTCGCCTGATCTTTGCGCACGCCGCGCACCTGCAGCGCAACTACAAATGCAACGTGTGCCACCCCGAGTTCGGTCATTCATCGAGCGGAACGTTCAAGCCGGACATGCTGTCCTGCTATCGCTGCCACGGAATGACGCACAACGGCCAGGGGCTCATCGCGCGCGAGGAGTGCGCCAAGTGCCACCCGAAGAACTTCGACCTCGTGCCGAAGAACCACACTCAGGCGTTCAAGACGGGGAAACACAAGGCGCTTGTGGACAAGGGCTCCGAGTATTGCGCGATGTGCCACAAACCCGACTTCTGCATCGCCTGTCATACCGGCCACGGGACGAGCCCCAATGCCTCAGCGGTGGCGGTCATTCCCCTCGACCACACTGACGCGCGTTGGCAGGGTCAGCACGGAAAGCTATTTCTCGCGAAGAAAGGCAATTGCGGTGCATGCCACGACGGACCGTCATGCCAGCGTTGCCACATCACTCCGGTTCCCCACCCACCCAATTGGATCGACAATCATCGCCCGCCGGCAGACATCCCTGCGAGCGACTGCGCCATATGCCACCGCGACCGATCGAAGTGCCAGGAGTGTCACCATGGCTCCGTCAAGAACGGCGAGCTCATTCAGCGCAACTGCGCACGAGGTCCCGGCATGAAGGGCTGCCACGTCGAGATGATGCAGAAGCCGGCGACGGCTATGAAGAACAAGGGACTGTCCGAACACGCGGTCCACTTCAATGTCGCCAAGAAGAAGGGGCACGCGTACCACTGCTACGAGTGCCACACGGACTTCGGCAGCTCGGCAGCGGCACAGAAGATCGAGGCTCAGCAGGGGCATGACCTGCGGCTGTGCTATAGCTGCCATGGCGCGCTGGACCCCTTCAGCGTGCAGATTGCACCCTACAAGGGCTCTTCGCTCTGCTTCCGCTGCCACACCAACCTCAGTTTCTAGAGTTCTTGTGTAGGTGGGTCACGAACTAAGTGACAGTTGTTACAGTAGGCACCGCACGTGCTATGAGTGCTTCGACATCCACGCGTCAGTCAGCCCCGGCAGGCGATTGCGCGTTGCCAATGCAAACCTGACGTAAGGGGTTCACGACACATGGCAGACCAGCGGCTGGACACCGTACTGAGGGTCGTCATCACGGTACTCATACTGGCGATTCTCGGGCTCGGAGGTTGGTTCGGGTACACGGTGTATGCCGACCGTAAGGCCGCGGAGGATGCCAATCCCGCCCTGAGAACCATGAAGGTCATCAAGGCGCAGGTCGCTCAGAACCCCAACGATGCAGTTCTTCGGGTTCGACTCGGCGAGGCGTATGCCGCCGCGAACAAAGACCAAGAGGCCGTGGCGCAGTTCAACGCCGCCCTCAAGATCGATCCCAAACACAGCGGCGCCTACCTCGATCTCGGGCTTCTCGCGTTTGCCAATGACCGCTTGGGCGAGGCGCGGGAGTACTTGAAGAAGGTCGTTGAGCTCACGGGTGCCGATACCATGGCCGGCACGAGCGACCGACGCGAGATGGCGCTCTACAACCTGGGTCGCCTGGAAATGCGCGACCGTCAGTGGGAGCAGGCCCTCGGCTACTTCAAGGAGGCGCTGCGCATCCGTGACGATGCGTCGGACACCTACTACTACGTCGCGACCTGTCTCGAGGCCATAGGCCAGAACGAAGACGCCAAGTCCAATCTGGCGATCGCCATGGCGTTCGACCCCAACTTCTCTCAGGCGCACTACCTGCTGGGCAAGATTCTTTACGCCGAGGGCGACAAGGTGAAGTCATCCGAGGAGATCGGCACCGCATTGCGGCTTAGCCCGACAGCCGCCGAGCCCAAGGAGTTCGCCAAGCAGTTCGGCGTCCCGGCAGAGCTCGCCAAGGAGGCCGCCAAGCTCTACCCGTCGGATCCGGACGCGGCGCTCGAGTCTGCGGCCATCGCCTTTAACCTCGACCCGCGGAACAACATCGCTTCGGGGAAGCTCCAAGCCAAGATCCTGCTGGAGCAGGGGCACAAGAAGACCGCACTGAAGGTCTACAAGGCCATCGCTATCGTGGATCCGAAGGACGCCGAAGTGCAAGCCGCGATTACGAAGCTGACTCCCAAGTCCGCGACGAAGGCGGGCGCGAAGCCCAGCGCCACCACGACCCCCACCAACTGATGTCAGCCAAACACGCCCCGTCTAGCTCGCCGAGGAGATCCACGTGACCAAACGACGTACTCGACTGATCATCGTGACGGCGATTCTGCTGCTCATCCTCGTTCTCTTGGCGGGGTATTACTTCTACTACCGATCGACCAAGCACCTGTCCTTCGATCTCACCGCAGGAGGCGCCTCGGCGTCGCTTGCGCCTCCTCAGTTCCTCTTCGCGTTCAGCGGTTCGGGCACGGATCGGCTGCAGCGTCCTATCGGCATCGACATCGTTGGCCCGAAGGTCTACGTCGTGGATACGGTTCGCCACACCATCTTCATATACGACCAGAACGGCATGCAGACGGGCAAGTTCGGCACCACCGAGACGGTCAACCCGCTCTACATCGCCAACAACCCCAAAGATGGCAACATCTACATCACCGACCGGCGGCGGAGAGCGCTTCTCAAGTTCAGTCCTGACGGACAGTATCTCGGCGAGTTCAAGCCGAATCTGCCCAAGAAGCAACTCCCCAAGCCAATCGTCGACGGCATCCAGTGGGCGCCGATTGCTCTGGATTTCGCCAGTGACGGCACGATGTACGTGACCGAGGTGGTCAAGGGCCACCGCCTGCTGATCTTCTCGCCGGAGGGCAAGTTCGTGCGCTCGGTGGGAGATGCGGGCGTGGTCACCGATCCCACGCAAGATCCCAACGCCTTCATGTTCCCCAACGGCGTGATGGTGCTCGGTGACGAGGTGTACGTATCGGACAGCAACAACCGACGCGTCCAAGTGTTCGATCGTGCGGGCAACTACAAACGCATCATCGTGACCGAGGGTCTGCCTCGCGGACTCACCACGCTCAAGCCGTTCCCGTCGGATTCGCCGACCTCACCACCGGTTCGCATCCCGGTCGTCGATACGCTCTCGCACTTCGTGACGGTGTGGGACGGCACCAAGGGCGACAAGATCGTCAGCTTCGGTGAACAAGGCAATCTCGACGGCCAGTTCGCCTACCCGGACGACATCGCCATCGGCGAGAAGAACAAGCTCTTCGTCACCGACACCTCCAACGGCCGCATCCAAGTGTGGGGCTGGCCCATGGAGGCCGCATCGTTGCCAATCATCGGGGCGCCCACGAACCTGCTTTGGTGCTGCTTGCCGTTCCTGTTCTTGCCGTTGCTCCTGCTTCTGCGCAAGCGCCGCTTCTTTGCGACTGCGGACTTCGTGGAGCGGATGATTCTCATGGAGAAGGCCGACCTTATGCCGGCACGCCGCCGCGCCTGGCTGGCTCTTGCGGACGACTACGAATTGATCAAGGAGATGCGCTTCAAGGACATCGACTTCGGCGAGCTGTTCGAGGTGACCGAGTACTCCGAGTCCGACGCCAACGCGCTCATCGACAAGTACGAGATCGATCTGCCGGCTGCTGCCGTGCTTGCAGCAGCGCAGCGCAGCCATGTATTCGCAACCGAACAACCGGACTTCCGCCGCCTCGCGAAGGCCATGGAGATCGACGTCGTCGATGCACCGGAGTTCGTTGAGCGCTTCACGCCTAAGAACCAGCGTGACGCCATGCCGCCAGCTCCGTCATTGGTAGAGGAGCCGCCGGTGGCCGTGAGTGGTGACGAACCCGGCGCTCCTGTGGACGACGCGCATGACGACCGTCCGAGTGACGGCGACGGGGCCTAGCCCACCGAGATGGCGTTGACAACAGCATCGGCCCCCGTCCGCGAGGACGGGGGCCTTGAGCCTCCCGTCCGTGGTAGCTTCGGGACGCATTCGAGCGTCGATCATGCGGTGATGCGAGTCCCGAAAACCATGGATAACTATGGAGAAAGTGTGAGTCGAAAGTATTGACTCGGTGGACGCGAGAGAGTACCTTTCCAGTTGTAACTTCTGTTACAAGCCCCTCCTCATGAGAGGAGGCGGAGTCCTATCGTTCAGAGTGAGGAAACACCGGGTTGGAGCCGGCACGACGACCCGATTGCGGCTAGGAATCTGGACCCCACTAGTACGGGGATTGGGTTCTGTCGCCATCTGATGGGTCAGTCGACTCCATCCGGACTCAGGTCAGCGGGTTGCAAAGGAGGTGGCCACCACTGTCTCCGCTGGACTGAGAAAGCAGATTTGAGCACGTTTTCTTTTCCACGAGTTTGGTGAAGGAGGAAAGAGTATGGCTATTACCAGGCGACAGTTTGTCACCCGTTTGGGTGCACTGGCCGCGGTAGTTGGCTTCAGCCAGGCGGAGGTCTCCAAGATCGCTGAGGCATTCGCTGGCAACGCGACGCCGTTTGGTGCCAAGAGTACGGCCGGCAAGCCGCGCGTCATCTGGATCCATGGTGCCGAGTGCACGGGCTGTTCCACGTCCCTTCTCGGTATCCTTGAGGCCCCGGGCGGTCACCCGCTCGTCGGCGACAACACGACGACGACGCTTGCTGCACTTGGCCTCGCAAAGGTCGAGGCGACGTCGCATACGCTCGGCGTCGGTGGCGTTACGGGCGAGACGGACAACCTCTTCACGCTCTGGTCCGGTAGCGCTGGCGTGCCCTCGCTGGGCATTCCTGCCAATGTCAGCGCTATTGAGGGTCAGGCCATCGTGAACATCGCTGACGTCGTCATCGACGTCATCGACCTGCAGTACCACGAGACGGTCATGGGCATGGGCGGCGACCTTGCTGCGCAGTGGCTCAACGACTTCGTCCACGACACGGCGGGTGCCGGCACCCTTGGTGCCGATCCCTTCGTGCTCGTCGTCGAGGGTGCGCTTCAGAACAAGTCACAGGGTGGCGCGTGGGCAGACACGGCCGGCAACGGCAGGCCGTGGTGCTCCATCGGTTGCTCCGACGACTTCGAGGAGAGCCCCCTGGTCGGCTTCGAGATCGACATGGCCGACACGGTCGTCGCTCTTGCGAAGAAGGCCACCTGCAAGGCGATCATCCCGATCGGTCAGTGCGCGGCATTTGGCGGATATCCGGGCTGCAAGCCTCCGATTTCGCTTGCGACGGCCGGCTGGACCAACGCCATCTCGCAGACCGAGGCCATGGGTGTCACGGCCTATCTGGATACCTACGGCGGCAGCGGCAAAGCCGATGCGATCGCCAAGGTCATCAATGTTCCCGGTTGCCCGACGAACCCGTGGTGGTTCGTTCTCACAGTCGTCCTCTTCATGGCGGACTTCGCGCAGGGCGGCGGCTCCATCCTCGACTCCGGAACTCTGCTTCCGCGTGCCGATGCTGTCGACGCCTCCGGTCGCCTGAAGGCCGTATACCCGATTCCGGTGCACAGCGCGTGGTGCCCGCGGTATCGGTTCTACAAGGTCGGCAAGTACGCCCAGCACCCCGGCGACGCAGGCTGCCTGCAGAAGCTCGGATGCAAGGGTATCGCGACCAACTCGCTGTGCGGCATTCACGGCTGGAACAACCAGCAGCCTGAGAATCCCGGCAGCTTGTCGTCGCTCAACCCCAGCGGTACCTCCAGCGCACTTACCTACGGAGGCCACTGCACTCGCGCCGGTCATCCTTGCATGGCCTGCACCGAGAAGGGCTATCCGGACAGCTTCGTGCCCTACGTGAAGCTCTAGACACCGAAAGGAGGGCAACTTAGATGGCTAATGTTTGGACCACCAGTGGTGTCGGCGACGTCGCACATGAAGTCGACCCGATCTCCCGCATCGAGGGTCACCTCGGTGTCAAGGTCACCGTTAACGGTTCCGGCGTGATCACGGACGCCAACGCCCACGGCAACCTGTGGCGCGGCTTTGAGAACTTCCTTCTGGGTCGCGACGTCAATGACGCGATCACGTTCGTGCAGCGTATCTGCGGCGTGTGCCCGGTTCCCCACGGCATGACGTCGACGTTTGCTGTCGACAACGTTCTCGGCTACAGCAAGGGTCACATCACCTTTGCGACCGCTGTCGAATCCGGCCGCACCTACGGTGTCCCGGAGAAGGCAGTACTCATCCGCAACATGGTGCTTGGTGCCGAGTTCCTGATGTCGAGCATCACGCACTTCTATCACCTGGCTGCTCCGAGCTACGTTCAGGGCCCGGCCATTCCGCCGTGGACCCCGTTCTTCGACAACAGCTACTATCACGTGAAGCTCCGCGGTGCTGACAGCGCACGCGCTGATCTCGCGGCTGGTGCCGTCGGCATCATCCCGAACCCGGTTCCCTCGCAGATGCACCTCTGGGACGCCGTCATTCTCAGC
>Ga0194062_1000581_pt1 | contig 15503 bp, 8 predicted proteins | sample SepL2225m_MetaG_FD_155481 | JGI IMG/M metagenome (GOLD analysis project Ga0194062, IMG submission 155481) | Anoxic zone freshwater microbial communities from boreal shield lake in IISD Experimental Lakes Area, Ontario, Canada - Sep2016-L224-25m | ecosystem: Environmental > Aquatic > Freshwater >... | reverse complement strand
GTATAAAACAGGGTGTCTCCGGTTTTTTTCTGAAGGCCCCAGGTGATCGCGGTCTGGTCGGCGAAGGCGGGTATTATTCCAGGTCCCAGGGTTTTCCTGAGAGATTCCCATGGATTTTCTTTAAACCCTTTTTGAAGGGCCAGGAAACTGAAAGAGCCGTCAAGATTGAAGGTGTTTGCAGGGACCCCAAGGATGGCCGGGCGTGCAGTCTGGTTCAGATTGAGGCAACTGGCATCATCCCCTTCAAGTTTCTGCATTGAAAGCAGCCTGATCTTTTTCATCAGGGGTTCATCATCCAGGGCATATTCTTTCAAACCCAGGGGTGTTGACGGATCGTATCTGAGGGGGATGCTTGTTTCGGCCCACAAATGATATCCGCCCGTTCCGGAAGTCTTTTCATTCCCGCTTCCGTAGAAAGTCCTCCGGTTTGCGGCAGTGATAAACACTGTAAATGTTCCCAGTGCAAGCAGAACAATGACTGTCATGCTACGGCTTAGTGCCAGTGAGGCGTTTTTAAGAGATATTTTACCCAAACCGGGAAAGGCTGACTGAACACTTAATGTTTGCCTTACCAGGAAGGAATAACAAGCAAAGGAACCTGAGGCGAGCATTGAAGCTCCGGCAACAAGGAACATTGAAGCGCTGCCATACCGGGAGTCCAGAAGAAGGAAAGCGATGAGGCCAAGGGATATAAGGCAAAACAGCACTGACAGCGCCATGCTGATCTTCATTTTTTTCTTTTCTTTTGAGGCATCAGGAGTTTGTGCAGTCTGCAACTGTACCCAGGTAGTTTTCCTGAGATTCCTGAACAATACGATACCCATTACGGGTGCTGCAGTCAATGCACCTGCGAATGCTCCGGTGAGCAGGGTGGAAGGCCTGATATGCATAAGCAGGCCCGACATGCCTATGGCGTCCTGCCAGATGGTGTTCAGTCCAAGAAGCATCAGGCGGTTGTAAAGGATACCTGCAAGAGCTCCCAGAATTCCGCCGGTAACGGCTGTCACCATTCCTTCGGAAAACAATATCGCTGCGATCTTTTGTTTGCTGAATCCAAGGGCGGATAGCAGCCCCAACTCCCTTGAACGGGTGCGGATGTGCAGCGAAAACAGCAGTGCGATTAACAGAAGGGAGGAGAGAATGATAAAGAAACCCAGACTGAGAAAGAGTTCTCCAAAGTCGGTTGAATTGGCAGCTGCTCTGATCCCCTGCTCATATACCGGAATAAAAATAAGCCCCTGCCCTGAAGGCTCGAGCTTTTGCATGATCTCCCGGGTAATTGCCCGGAGCTGATGTTCAGGTTTGCCAAAACGCAGGGAGGTGAGGCTGCCAAACGGATTTTTCCAAAGCCTGGTCCCGGCTTCAAGGGAGATGAAGGCTTTAGGCGTGCCGCGCCAGGTGTTCCAGTAATCCTCATCCGCCTTGCGTATTTTTTTCAGATTTATAGGGGCGGATGTTTCCCAGTCGCGGCAGTTCCCGGCTTCTGAAATGCCGGGAAAATCAGGCATGAGCGATGGGTCCCAAATCTTTTCCTCTATCGGCCTTACAGCCTTCACCACAAAAACCAAGCTGTCTTCGGTCATGGCCCTGCCTTTGCCCATGATAAAATACCTGAGCCCGATTGAGTCTCCCGGCTTGACATTCATATCCTTCGCCAGCCATGAATTGATGATGATCCCATCAGGACCGGGATCCCCGCTGAGGTAATCCGGCTGAGCCGCAGTAATAAAAGAGTATGGAGCGGATCTCCCCCTGCAGGAAATGGAGTTAACCAGGTAGGTCAGCAGTCCCTGAGATTCAGGCAATACCTCCTTAAAGGCTACGGCTGTTTTTTCATCAATGAAAATGCGGCCCGAGCTGAGTTCATATTTTCCCGTTCCCGGGATAGGATGAAGGTCGAGTTCGGCATCTTCGGGCTGCCACACGCTGCGAAGCAGGCTGTCGAGGAGGTGCGGGCTGAGGTCCTTCTTGTTACTTTGCGAAAATAGGAGAACGCCTGCTTTTCCTTTCAGACCCAGCAATGCCCCCATTTTTTCAAGGGATATAAAAACATTAAATGGGGTGGACTGGTTATTGCTGAGACTGAAGCGGCCCATGATCTCATCGTCTGCAATAGCCATTACCGTGAATCTAAGGGCAGCAATGGGTGATTTCTCTTCGGCAAAGGGAGCATTGGCAGGAGCCAGCCCCTGCCTGTTGATCCTGAGCAGAAAATTGTCGCCCGGTTTGAGTCCGAGCTTGAGAGCGGTATTACGGCTGATAACGGCTTTATTGGATTCGGGGCAGGTTGGCTGTTTTTTCCAAAGCTTTGCAAAACGGCTGTCGATGCCGATTACCTGAACATTACTTATCCTTTTGTTATTCTCAGGGTTTATGGTAATGCCTTCGTTCAGCAGCAACGGAGCTGTAATGCTACCGGTTTTGAGGCCAAGCTCATCAGCAAGAGCTGCTCTGAAATACCTGCCATCGGCACGCAGAACGAAGCGTATTTTACCCAGTCTTACATTGGTTATATGCTCCAGGCTGTACCTCACCGAATCTCCGAGGATAAGGGCCCCGGTGAGGACTGCCGAACTGATTATGGTCCCCAGGGTTATTGCCAGAAAAGCTTTCCGGTAATGCCGGAAGTCACGGAGTATAAGGCGGACGAAATTCATGCTTTTAAGATAGGGATCAGCTTCCCTGAACCCAGTTTGTAAATTTTATCCATCTGTGAGGCCAGCTCGGGAGAATGCGTGACTATCACCAGCGAAAGACCTTCCTCTTGTTTAAGTTCTGCAAGCATTTTGCCCAGGATGGCGGCAGTTTCTGCATCGAGCGAACCTGTTGGCTCATCGGCAAGCAGCAAACGGGGCTTGTTCACAAGCGCTCTTACAACTGCCGCCCTCTGGCATTCCCCTACCGAAAGCTCCCCTGGTTTCTGGTTTACAAGGTTCTTCAATCCCATGCGTTCAATCAGTCTCATCGCACGCTCATAGCCTTCTTTGCGCAACGACTTATCGTTCAGAGGCAGGGTGGGCAGCAGCACATTCTCAAGCAGGCTCAGCTGGGGTAGCAGAAAATGAAGCTGGAACACGAACCCGATAAACCGGTTCCTCAAGCCGGCCAGCTCGGGTTCTTTCAGCTGGCTTAAGTCGGTTCCGTTCAGTCTGACGATTCCCGAATCAGCCCGGTCGAGGGTTCCCAGGATATTCAAAAGAGTTGTTTTTCCTGAACCCGAAGGACCGGTCACCGCGATGGATTCATTTTCGCCTATCGCCAGCGAGATCCCGTCGAGGACAGGTTTCTGGCGGTCCGACAGTGCGAGATTATAGTGTTTTCGAATATTCTGAAGTTCTGCAAGCATTTGCTTTCACAATTTATCTTTTCCTATGAGATCCCGCATTCACCGCGGAAATGGGATCAGGCATCAACATATTTTCTGATATAACCTGATCATCTCCGCTGTAAGTGCAGAATAATTGAATTTATCTTCAACCGCTTTGCGGCCGTTCGCACCCAGCTGCTGCAGCCCGGCCCTGTCGTTAATAATTGAGGCAAGGCTCGTGGCAAGAGCTTCCGGAGTGTTCGGTTCGTAAAGCAACCCTCCGTGAGTGGCTTCAATGATCTCGGGAAAGGCCCCCAGGGCTGGCTGCACCAGAGGGACCCCCGACGCAAGCGCTTCCAGCTGGTATAATCCGAAAGCTTCGCCTTTAAGAACCGGAACCGAAAGTACAGAAACCGATTTAAAGAAAGTGTGCAGGTCTTCAGGCAGGAAGTTTTCAAACACATGGATATCGCCACTGAGTCCTGCTTTCTGAAGTTTCTTAAGTTGTTCGTTAAAGAAGTGTTTGTCATCTCCGGTCATCCCGCCGGTGGCATGCAACCTTAAATTCTCAAAACCCCGACGGGATTTCAGCAGGATAAACGCATCGACCAGCACGCCGAACCCATTATCTTCATAAATCCTCGACAAATAGCCGATGGCCGGGCGATCAGGAGGGGTTGAATGGAACTCATAATCAGCCGGGTTGATCCCGATAGGTATAACGAATACTTTTTCGGCGGGTAAAGCCATTTTACTTTTCATCACCCCCGCAAAATAATTGCTAACGGCAACGAAAGCATCCACATCCCTGGCTTTCTCGGCCAGCAGGTTCCAGATCTTCACGCGGTATGGCTCGGTCATGACATCCACCCACACATCTTCATCCTGTAAGGAACATACGACAGGCACACCTACTTCCTCTTTAATCTGACGGGCCATGCCCAGGAGCAGAGCATTTGAAAAGTGGACCACATCGGGTTTCTCATGGTGTTTGAGAAAATGCACCAGTTCGTCAAGCTCTTTTCCCTGGTGGCCCTGCTTTCCCATCAGCATCGATTCGGTGAGTTCCTCAAGCCCGTGTGCCCTTGTGGAACCGGCTTTGCTCGCGGCAATCTTTAGCAGGGGTGCGGAATTCAGCATATGTTCCATCCAGCCCGGCATATGCCGCAGAAGGGGAAAGATCTGTTTAAGGTAGATGTTTACGGCCCCGTAAAACACAGGGGTATCCTGTACATCTCCGTTGATGGTCAGGGGCAGGTAAACCGGCAGAATCATGGCCTGGTGGCCTGCTTTGCGCAGGGCGCTTACAAAGCCTGAATCGCGCAGACAGTTTCCGCAGTAGAAAGTTCCCCCGAAACCGGGGACTATGTTTACAATTTTCATTCGTTCGTTTTTAAATCACTCCCGGTAAATCCCCGCCCTTCCGGGGCGGAACCCGGGTCCAGGGCTCTGCCCTGGGGTTAATACCGATTTATTTTTCCGGGCCAAAGCCAAATACAGTCCCGTCTTCAGCTCCAACTACAATCAGATCGCTCGTTACTGCTGGCGTTCCGCTAAGGGCGCTGCCGGTCTCATACGACCAGCGTTCCACACCGGTTGCAACGTCGAGAAAGCGCAAGCGGCCATCCGCAGAGGCAATAATCACATAATCCCCTGCAATGACCGGGGAAGCTTCAATCTTCCCGCCGGCCCTGAATTTCCACAGTATATCCCCGCTGCGGGCATCAAAACAAATCACATATTTATTCTGGGTCGCGCTTACCACTCTACCTGCCGAAAAAGCGGGAGATGCAATAAAAGGGCCCCCTCCCTCTTTCTTCCATACCACCTTGCGCGCTTTCAGATCAACACAAAAAAACGCTCCGTCGTAATTCCCAACGTAAGCCTTATCACCGCTGATGGCGGCCGATGCAGGGATATAGGTTTCGAGATTAATCTTTCCGGCAAGCTGTCCCGATGCAGTATTTACAAGATGAAAAAATCCGTCACAACCTCCGATCACAGCTAGTTTACCCGCTATTGCAGGCGTTCCGTTGATGTAATTTCCCGAAGCGTATTTCCAGATGCTGTTACCGCTTAAGGCATCGATGCAATGCAGGCTGAAGTCGTAACTCCCGGCAATGATACGCAAGTGTTTTTTATCGGGGCTTATCGTCCAGTTGCAGGAACCTGATATCTGCCCATCGGTGATGTATTTCCATTTTACTGTTCCGCTGATAGCATCGAGCGCATATATGATACCTTCCAACGAACCGGCGTAAACCGTGTTATTCAGCAGAAGGGGAGGAGCTTCGATACTTGTACCGGCTTTGAACTTCCATTTAAGCTCTCCTTTGCCGGTCAGTGCATAAACACAGCCGTCATCGCATCCGATATATGTACTTCCATTACATATGACTGCGGATGACTTGATGGCATCGCCGGCTTTGAAAGTCCATAATAATTTTAATGGCGGGCGGATAGCTGCGTCGGAAAGGCCTGTCAGCCGGGCATCACCTCTATAGGATGGCCAGCAGCCAGGCGATTTGAGCTGGGCCTGGCTCGGGAGCCAGCAAAGCAGCATGAGAATACTAAATATCCCGCCTCTTTTCATCATTTCTTATCTTATATGCCAGAGCTCCCGTGGGGCAGGCCTCAATGACTTTTACCCCGGTCCTGGCTAAGGCTTCTTTCATCGACCCGCCCAGTGGAACCCTGATCCTAACATCGAATCCCCGGCCAACATAACTCAGGCCCTGCAATTCACCTTCTGCTTTCGTTATCTCGACACAGGTCCCGCATTTGATGCACTTTTCGGCTTCATAAACTACAAATTCATGCTGAAGTGATTTGGTGATAAGGTTACGTTCCGGGCCGGCAAAGCGTTTCTGGTGTGCCTGGTATTCGGTGGCATAGATACGAAGTTTGCAGCTCAGCGGTTTGCGGCAGTCGCAGTTCATGCAGCGGGCTGCTTCTTTGATGGCCTCCGCAGCAGTGAATCCGCCCATGAAGCCTTTTTCAGGCTCATTACGTTCAGCGGCCGGGCTCTCTTTCAGGTACTCTTCAAACTCATTTCCATTCAGCCTCCCGAAAGATGAATTAAACTGATGGTGCAGGGCTCCGGGTTTTCCTGTCAGCAGAAAATGGTCGGCCGACAAGGCTGCAGCCTTGCCCTGGGCTACGGAACGCACTGCCATCTGCCGTTTACGGATCACATTGCCGCAGGCGAAGATACCGTGACTCGTGACTGACTCTGTCGAGCTCCGCTGCGCTCCGGTTCGTGACTCGTGACCCGCTGAACCTTCATTATGTACCCGTGCTTCAAGGGTTGTTCTGCTCACGCGAAGCCCATGCTCATCCTGTTCGAGCCCGAAATCATCGGCAATCTGGTTGTCTTCCCTGCCGGTGGCTATGATCACCGCGTTAAATTCACGAAGCAGGACAGTATCAAAGAATTCCTTTGTGATCAAGGTGTTGAGCCTGAATTCAGCGCCCATCTGCCGTATCACCTCAATTTCCGCATCGAGTGCATGCCGGGGAAGTTTATCTTCGGTAATATGGTACCGAAGCAATCCGCCGGCTTCCTTATGCTGGTCAAAAAGGACAGCCTGATGGCCGAGTCGCTGAAGGTAAAAAGCTGCTGCCAAACCTGAGGGGCCGGTGCCGATGATAGCTACGCGATGTTGGATGGACGATGTATGATGTCCGATGTCCGGCGTATGATGTCCGATGTAGGATGTAGGATGTACGATGGACGATGTACGATGTATGAAATCCTTTTCCAGGCTGGCGGCCCGTTTGAGAAGGCAAATCGCCACGGCCCCGTCAATTGTCGCGCGATGACAGGCTTTTTCGCAGGGAGCAGAACAGATATAACCCAGTATCAGTGGCAGTGCGATCTCTTCCCTTACAACTTTCAGAGCTTCTTCAAAACGGCCTGCAGCGATGTGGCGGTTCATTTCGGGGATGTCCATGAATGCCGGACAGGATCTGCGGCAGGGGGCTTCACAGTCTCCTACATGGTCGCTCAGAAGCAGTTCCAGTGCTTCGCGACGGGCTTCATGGATCTCGTGGGAATGCGTTTGAATGTTCATCCCTTCCTGTGCCGGATATTCACAGGCAGGTAGCAGCCGGCCGCCATTAAGATCTTTGACCATGCATACCATGCAGGAGGCGTGATGAGCGATCCCTTCGGAATAGCATAGCGCGGGAATAGTAATTCCCAGCAATGCCGCAGCCTGCATGATGCTCATGCCGTCGGTTGCTTCGACTTCCTTATGATCGATCCTTAATCTCATTCCGGTTTTAAAGCGTTGTTACGTTCAGCGTTATTCGACATTCGATATTCAACATTCGTTATTGCATTCACCGGGCAGACCTGCCTGCAGATATCACATTTGATGCATTTTTCCTGTTCAATGCGATGAACTTCGTATGGTTTGAAGGCTATGGCATCCGACGGACAGCGTTGAGCGCATTTGGTGCAGCCGATACATTCCTCGTTAATAGTATAGATGATGATGGCAGCGCATTTTCCTGCCGGGCATTGGCCGTTAATATGGGCTTCGTATTCATGCCTGAAATACCTGAGTGTTGATAACACCGGGTTTGGCGCTGTCTTCCCCAGTCCGCAAAGGCTGCCGGCCTGAGTACTCCGAGCCAGATGTTCCAGTTTTTCAAGGTCCTCAGTAACCCCTTCCCCGCTGCGGATCTTTTCAAGCAGCTCGAGCATCCTTCTGGTTCCGATGCGGCAGAAGGTACACTGTCCGCAGCTCTGGCTCTGGGTGAACGAAAGAAAATAATGTGCGATATCGACCATGCAGTCCGATTCGTCAAGGACTACAAGTCCGCCCGATCCCATCATTCCCCCGGCTTCTGTAAGAGCTTCGAAATCTATCGGAAGATCGGCCAGTGCTGCCGGGATGCAGCCTCCCGAAGGACCTCCGATCTGAACGGCCTTAAACTGTTTACCACCGGCAATACCTCCGCCTATTTCTTCTACGATCTTACGAATGGTTATACCCATGGGAACTTCGATCAGGCCACCCCTGTTTACTTTCCCTGCAAGGGCAAACACCTTGCTGCCTTTGCTGCCTTCAGACCCGATGGAGGCAAACGCAGAGGATCCTTTGCGAATGATCCATGAAACCATCGCGAAGGTTTCTGTATTATTGATCAGTGTAGGTTTTCCATAGAGTCCGTGAACAGCAGGATAGGGTGGCCTCAGCTTTGGTATTCCCCTGTTGCCTTCCACCGAAGCGATTAGTGCTGTTTCTTCGCCACATACAAAAGCCCCAGCCCCTTCGAAGATCCTGATGTCGAAGGAAAATCGGGGGTTAGGGATTAGGGGTTGGGGGTTGGGAGTTTGCGATCCGCTTTCCGCTTTCCGGTTCCCGCTTTCCGGTTCCCGAATCCTGGGGCCCGAGTCCCCGAGTATCCCCTCCTCCCGGCAGACCTGGATCGCCTCGGTGATCCTCTGAACGGCAAGCGGGTATTCGGCCCTGATGTAGAAGATCCCGTGCCGGGCCCCCGTTGCGTAAGCAGCAATGATCATGCCTTCGATGATACGATACGGATAGGATTCGAGCAGCATACGGTCCATGAAAGCCCCGGGATCACCTTCATCTCCGTTACAGATAATATATTTTTCGGCTGAAGGCTGGTCGTGGACCATCTGCCATTTGCGTCCCGTGGGAAACCCGGCGCCTCCCCGGCCCCGCAATCCGCTGGCTTTTATTTCATCGATGACCTTTTGCGGACTCATGGTCTGAAGGCAGGTTTTCAGTGCCACGAATCCACCGGCATTCCTGTATTCGGTAATATCGCAGGGTCTTACGATACCACGGTTTTCCGTTGCTATATTGATCTGAGGGCCCAGGAAGTGAGAGAGAGGAGTATCTCTTTGTTCGAACATATACTTCTGAACCGAACGCGGCGCCTCATCCGCCATCAACTTCTCAAACATATTCACCAGCCCGGACTTAAACCTTCGGTAATTGCCTTCGGGTTTAAAATGGCTGAGCACCACCTGCTTCACATCCTCAGGTTTGATATGTGCGTAAAAGGCAGTGTTTTCACCGGGTTTGACGATCTCGAGAATAGGGACCTGATTGCAGATGCCTACGCAGCCGACCTGTTTCACATCGACCAGCAAGCCGGCTTCCGCGACTGTTTTTTCAAGTTCATTTTTTACTTCCTGACTTCCGCTGGCGATACAGCAGGAGCCGAGACCGATTCTGATTTCTCCTTTTACTGCTGATGAGGGAGAGGCAGCTGAACCGGGCTTCAGCTTTTGTTTACCACGTTTCAGGAAATCGCTTAATATTTCGCCTGCAGTTTCGGCTATCACATGACCATATGTAACGGTGTCGATCCTGACCACGGGAGCCAGGGTGCAGCAACCCAGGCAGGCTACCTTTTCAATGGTGAAAACTCCTGACGCATCGGTATCCTCTTCACCGCTTAGCTTCATTTCCCTGCGGATGGCATCGTATACCAGGCCTGAACCTTTTACATGGCAGGCTGTCCCGGTACAAACACTGATGATATGTTCGCCGGTGCGCTTCCGGCGGAACTGCGAATAAAATGAAGCCACCCCTTCGATGCGGGCCTGGCTGATAGCAGTTACTTCGCAGGTATACCTCAGTGCTTCTTCAGGCAGATGGCTGAATTCCTGTTGTATGTCCTGCAATATCGGAATTACGGCAGCTTCCGAGCTTCCCCTGCGCGAAACGATCCGGTCAACGGTATCGTGTATCTTTTCGTTATACTCGTTCACTTCCCTATGCAGTATAAATTCCTGTCGCCCCTGAGGAAAATATGGCCGTTTGTGAAAGCCGGGGTGCAAAACGATCCTTCGCCCAGCGGGCTCTGGCTTATCAGCGAGAATTCCTTGTCGGCCTTGATGATGTACATCAAGCCTTTCTTATCCATGATATAGATCTTTCCTTCGGTCAGCATGGGGGAGGAGTATACCGGGCTGCCGAAATCATGTTCCCAGTATTTCGTGCCTGCCTGGGCGTCATAGCATACGGCTGTTCCGTAAGAGGTGACCAGGAACAGATATTTATCCGTTGCGACAGGACTTGGAACATCCGAGAGGTATTCATTGTTTTCCCAAAGGACTTTGGGGGTTATGCCGATCTGAACCGCCGAAAGTGTGGAATATTCGTTCACCGAAAACACTATCCCGGCGGCATAGGCCAGTGATGGTCCGACTTCGCCTGTGATGCAGTCGATGCTCCACAGTTCCTTGCCGGTGAGCGGGTCGTAGGAGGCCACGCTGGGTTCAGCAGCAAGGATGAGTTCCATACGCTTGCCCGTATTGATAAGCGAAGGTGAAGCCCAGGAGATCTTGACATTCCTGGGGGTTTTCCATACCTGCTCCCCGGTCTTTCCCGAAAGTCCGATCACAGCCGGGGCTCCTCGCTGATCATATTGAATGATGAGGACGTCGCGGTACATCATCAGTGAGGATGAATGTCCGTAATGGTTGCCAGGAACACCAAGGTTTTTGGACCAAACAGGCTTTCCGTCGAGATCGAGGGCAATGAGGTCGCCGTTAGCGAAGATGGCATATACCCTTTGGCCGTCGGTAGTGAGGCTGGGGGCTGCCTGCCCCGTCTCCTTGCTAACCCCGGGGGCCTGTGAAGGAGAACCGGGGATCTTTTCAACCGGGCTATTCCATAGGATTTTACCGCTGACGGCATCGAGACAGTATACCTCGCGTTTGGTTTCGCTTGCGCCACTCACAAAGATCTTATCACCCCATATCACCGGAGAATTATAACCCGGCAGGGGGATGGCTGTTTTCCATTTGATGTTTTTCCCGCTTTTTCCATCCCAGCTGGTGGGGATGCCGGTGCAGGCTGTAAGCCCGATGCCTCCGGGGCCACGGAAGCAGGGGAAGCTGGATTCGGCGTTATTGCGTTCAGCGTTCAGTGTTGATGCGTTCGGCGTTATGGCGTTCTGCGTTGATGCGTTCTGCGTTATGGCGTTCTGCGTTGGGGCGTTATTGGGTTCAGCGTTCTGTGTTATGGCGTTTTGCGTTGATGCGTTATTGGGTTCAGCGTTCTGCGTTATGGCGTTTTGCGTTGTTGCGTTATTGAGTTCTGCGTTTATTGGTGCGAGCGTTTTTCGTTTTGCGTTTAGGTCGTTTTTCAGGTCGTTATGCGTTAGCCAGGCCAGGAGCAGGGTCAAAACGACGAGTCCGGCGCCGGAATATACCAGCCACTGCCGTTTCAGGATCCTGGTCTCCCAGAACATGGGTGGCTTTCCGGCAGGTTCTTCGGGCATTTTTACACGGATCAGCTCAATGGCTTTAACACAGGATACCAGGATCAGGATGCTGATGAAAAGAAGATAGCCTCCTGTGCGCACCTGCCACTGAGCGGTGAAAAAGGCCTTACGGGCCAGCAGGTCGAGTGTTCGTATTTCCTGCCCGAGCAGTTCGTTCCCCGGATCACTCTGAAGCTTTTCAATAAGAACCGCCATGGCCGGTGTGTTCAAAGGGTCGGCACGCTTGATCTGGATAAAGTTCACGATAATGAGAACGCATAAAACAACCGCAAAAACAACGCTTCCCAAAGAAATATTTTCGAGGAGCCTGATCGTATTCTGGGGTGATTTACCGGTTTTCATGTTCTTCGTTTAAAGGTCTCAGGATTTCACGGGACAATAATCCACACATCTTACACAGCTGAAGCATCGTCCTTTATTGGTGATATAATCGGCCCGGTAAACCGGCAGCATCCGCCCGCCAATCATCAGAGCAATGGCAAGCCCTATGAAACCGCCGAACAGCCATCCGCCCACATAAAACTTTTTTAATACCATTTCTGCATCGGCATATACCTGGGCCTCGGTCTTTCCGGAGGCTTTAAAGGCTTTGATTTCAAAGGACTCATCAGGAGCAGCCGGGGTCTTTTGAACGCTGCCTGAAAGAGGGTCTTTCTGATCGTTTTTAGATGTTGCAATCACTTCTTTCGCCAGCTTCACCCTGGTGTCAACACCTGCAAGGGTTTCGTGCAGCCTTGATCCGGTATAACCAAATACCAGCACAAGTACGGGCACGATGGCTGTAAGGATCATCACTTTTTTCACCAAAGCAGGCTTTGCTTCTGGGCTTTTCGTTGTAACAGGAATATCAATTGCGTCGTACGGACAGGAATGTTCGCATAGTCTGCATTGGATGCACTCCTTTGGGGTAATGGTAAGATGCCTGCGCGAAAACCGGCTGGTCCAGTTGAGAAGAACTCCATAGGGGCAAAGGAAGCGGCAGTAGGGACGGGCTATGAAGATGCCTGATAGCAGCAGGATACCTGTGAACAGGAACATTCCGAAGGATGCGGTGAAGCGGAATATCCCTACAAACGGATCATAGCGGCAGATGATGAAATCGGTGCCTGTGGCTGCGAACAATACCGCAAGGCCAAGATAAAGGTATGGAATGATGCCGAGAACAGTATTCAGTTTTGAGCCCAGGGCCTGGGGTTTGAATGCGAACAGGTCCTGCATGGCGCCGAACGGACAAACCGCCGCACAGAAGGTACGGCCGAAGAAGGCAGTAAAAACGAGAGGAAGGATGAAAAAAAGAATGACGCTAAGCGGCAGGACGAATGAGCTGTCGAAAAGGGCAAGACTCACGTTTTGTATAGCTCCGATGGAACATACGCAGCCTTCGCGGTAGAACCCGAAATAAGCCAGGGAGAAGATACTCATGGCAAACACCCACAACCTGGACCGTTTTTTCAAGACCAGCCAGGTAACCACGCTTAGTGCAATAAGAAGTACAGTTACATCAAGGTAGGCCATGAGTTCTCCTCGGGGAAGGGGTATCTGTGTCTGTGGCTGGGTATAGGCTGATTCGAATTCGGGTTTGGGGAAACGTTGTATAGCCAGCGCTGCCTGGGACAATATGGAGGCGAAAAAGGTGAGGGCAAGTGACAGGGCCTTACCTAAGCCCCTGAGCAGGGAGGGTTTGTTTGCCGGCACCCTGGTGAAGGCCTGTGACGGACAGGTTCTGGCGATCGAACATTCGTTGCAGTTCTTGCAGCGGTCGTGGCGCACCTGGAGCTGCAGTGAGCCGTTACCAAAAGCCGAGCAGCCTTTCACGCATTTGCCGCAGCCAATACAGAGTTCTTCATCAACAGTATATTCGAAAAAAGGCTCTTCGATGAATTTTCGTTTCAGTGCATTGGTCGGACAGAGCTGATGTTCGGCCGCGGTAGTCAGGGTTTTTGTGCCGGGTTTGAAGTAACCGCCGCAGAGGTCGCAGTAACCGCACATGGCATAGGCATGGGTGCATTTAACTGCACTCGGGCTCATCACGCAGCTGGTTGCACAACGGCCGCACTGAATGCATTTGGCTGGGTCGAGTTGCCATACCGTAAGCCGGGCCTCAAGAGCGGCAGGCAGACTGCAGCTTTTCGATTTGCTGCAGCTGTTGCAGGCCAAACCCGCGGAACAGGAGTTCTCATCCCGTTTACGGAACACCAGGGCCCCGCTGAGCAGGCCCAGTGCAGCGAGGATCCCGCCCCGCATCAGTGTATTCAGGAATTCACGCCTGTTTGGCATTGTTTATTTTTTTACAAATATCCTGATCTGTTTCTTCTCTGGGTCCAGAACAATGATCCTGTCTTTTGAATCCACCGCGAGATCAAGCCCCCGGGTCCCTTCAATAAAGGCTGAAGGAGGCGCTACAACACATTCAAACTTTCCCTGGAGGGAATAGATCTTCACCCTCTCTATCCCTTTCTCGCTGGTCACAAACGAACCATCGGAAAGCAAGGCGAAATGAGATGGGTTGCAGCATCCGCAAAAGCCTTCAACAGCCATATTCGCTTCGCCCCAGGCTGAGTTCAGGGTTCCATCTTGATTGAACTGTTCCAGCGAATGACGGCCTGTATTGGCCACCCAGAGTTCTCCTTTCTTTCCGAGGGCCAGATCAAAATACGGGCTGGGAATAATAAAACCGGGAATGTTTTTCTGGGGATCCTTTTCCCCGATCCGGCTGATGAGGCGGCCGTCGGGACTGCAGCGGTAAACGATCTTTTTTCCGAAATCGGCGAGAAAAACAATGGAATCCGATACTGCAATACCGGTGATCAGGGATTCATCAGAAAAGGTTTTCCATTTTTTCAGAAGCTTTCCCGAGGGATCGAAAATCTCAACATGGTCCTGCATGCCGATGTATATATTTCCTTTTTTATCGAGGGACATGCAGCTTGCGGTACCATTAAACAGGAATCTGCCTGCAGAATTGCCAAGCTGGTCGTATATCAGTAGGGTGTCCTTTCCTGTCACATAAATGCGGTCGCCTGGCCCGCAGGAAACTGCATGCATCTCAGCAAGGGGAGGCGAAATGCTTAGCTGTTCGCTGTAAGCGGACTGGTTACTGTCGCTCTTCCTGATCTCCCCCATCTTGTAATCATACGGATTTGCCTGGTCGGCCTGTTTCGAAGAAAACAGATCGGTGAGCATGATCACGACCACGGCGATCAGCAGTACAAGCCCGGAAATGATGAATATCTTTTGTTTCATATTTTACTGTTTCTCCCTGATATCAAGGCAGACCAGGGTTTTTGAATCCCTCATCAGCAGATAACCGGCAGTTATGGCAATAGGCCCCCAGGAATCCTGTCCCTCGATGATCCTGGCCTTGTCTAGTACTGTAAATCCTGCAGGTGAAGCCTTTGCAATGGTCATCTCCCCGTCATCATTCAAAATAAAAAACTTCCCGTCGGCAAGTATATAGGGCCCCAGGCCAAACCGTTCGGTCTTTCCGCTGCTCATCACAATTTTACTACAATCGTTCCCTTTGCAGCATACGAACTGGTTGCGCAGCCCGCCCGCGTCTTTCGGTAGTATTCCATAGAGGTAGCCTCCGTAATACACCGGGGTTTGCTGTTCCGATGCGAGCCCTTCGAGGGGTTTCAGTTTCTGCAATACCTTGACCGAGAACCCACCGCTGCCTGCCCTGAGCTGCAGAAGGGCTGAGCCGGCGCCATATCCGGCGCTTGCAAAGATACGTCCTTCATCCATTACAACTGGGCTTGGAGCTACAACATTAGGAGCGAATTCGGTGGTTTCCCATAAGATCCTGCCACGGTCGGGGCCGCTGGCTGCAATGCCGCAGACCCCGCCGATCGCGCAATAAACGTACATTTTCCGGCCGTTAAACGTCATGGGCATCAGGGATGAGTGCGACATTTTCCAG
>Ga0194062_1000579_pt1 | contig 15516 bp, 11 predicted proteins | sample SepL2225m_MetaG_FD_155481 | JGI IMG/M metagenome (GOLD analysis project Ga0194062, IMG submission 155481) | Anoxic zone freshwater microbial communities from boreal shield lake in IISD Experimental Lakes Area, Ontario, Canada - Sep2016-L224-25m | ecosystem: Environmental > Aquatic > Freshwater >... | reverse complement strand
GGCAGACCGGGTTTTTATCCCGCGCGGTCGATGAGCCCCACTCTTGGAGTAAGATAGCTTTAGGAATGAGTACGAGATGATTGAATCAAGATCATGCTTCAAGAATGTCGCCCCTGCTTATTACAGGGCTTAACGACACATCCTGCCAAACAAACGAGAACACTTCCCAAGCAAATGATCTAACGCAAAAACCTTGCGAGTTGCCTGATAAGACGCATCAGGTGACTGGCCAAGCTGGAAAGATCGCTAGCTATCATAAAAGCTCGTCATAACGACTCGCGTGATGACTGGCCAGTCTTGCTAGGTGTCACTGCCTGTTAGAGTCGTCTCTTAAATAGTAAACACACGCTATTGAAGCTATGTGTGACATGAGGGAAGCCATGACAGACACCTCAACAGCATTTTGAGGCATCTAGCAAAGAGTTTGAGAGGTCTCAAAGTGGCTGCGAAAAACTATTGAGATGCGCCAGGTCTCTTGCGAGAGCTGCGAGACAACGGGAATGTGGTGCGACGTGTAGCCTAATGGTCTTTTAGATCATTAAAGTCTTCTATACTATCAATATCCAGTTCGGCTTCTGGCAAAGGGATTTTTATAACATCCTTTTCAAACTTAATTAATAATGACTTAGCGCCTTGATCGCCCTGAAGGGCCTGTAACGGTGTAAAGAATCGGGCTGGGAATAGGGCAGGTACGCCCACGGATTGATGATATTCACTGGCTACAATCTGAGTCGGTGAGCTTTCCCACGTAGTCAGTAAGCATTGAAAATGTTCAACTCTAATCAAAGGCTGATCACTCAACACGATAAGCGCAGCCGTTGCCGTGTCAGGTAATGCCTGAATACCCGCACCTATCGAAGAGGCTATACCTTGTTGCCAGTCCTGGTTAATAACCGTTTTAAAGGCGTTTAGATTAATACTGGTTTCTATCGCGTGACTGTGCGCACCGAGCACAACGATGATACGCTCCTGCAAAATGGCTTGAACATTGAGGAGTGCGTGTTCTAACAGCGGTCGATTGTTCCAGTTCAGTAATTGTTTGGGATTATGCCCAAGACGACTTGAGGTGCCAGCGGCTAAAACGATAGCGTAGACCTTATCGCTGAACATAGTCGGATAAATGTCCATAGTGATCACCGTTGAGTTGCTGCCCATTACGTTTGTTTAATTCAGCATGAATACCTGCCACGATTGATAAGGCTATCTCCTCAGGTGTTTCGGCACCAATGTCTAAACCCACTGGACCAAAAACCCGTGACGAAATTTTCGAAGCGTCATTTCCCAGCGATTGTAATAACTTAATCTTGCGATGAACGGGGCCCAGTAAGCCTATAAAAGGTATGTCACAATGAGCCAGTGCTTCAAGATAGCGTTGGTCATATTCGATATTATGGGTCATCACTATCAGCGCGTTAAACTGATTGATGTCCAGATCATCATGGAGGGTCTCCGGTGTTCTGTAAAGTAATTGATCCACGCGAGGAAAGCGGTCTTTGATAATATACCCCGGTCGATGGTCAACGATTGTTATACGCCAGCCGAGTAACCTGGCAAATTGGGTTAAGGGGATAGCATCAGCACCGGCACCCAGAATAAGTAAACGCAGAGGAGGATGTATTGGTTCGTAAAAGGCTTTAATGGTTTGGCTATTAATAACGTGCGTTTCAATATGCGGTTTTTGTTTCTCAATGGTTTGCAGGGCGGCACTCGTAAAAGGGAAGGGTGCAGTGGATAGCAGTTCACGATTATTTGTCGTTGTTGTCGGCACAAATAAGCTATAGCCCGCTGGAAAATCATTGTATTCAGACTCCACGACCGTGACCATAATACTTTGAGCATTATTTTCGGCTGCGTCAATCAAAGTATTTAACGGCGCAAAGTGTTCTTCTGCTTTTAGCAATTGTAAAAATACTCTGACCGCGCCATTACAACCCAGTCCCAAGCCCCAGATAATATCATCTGAGGAGCGCATGTCATAAAAGACCGTTTTCGGTGCGCCGGTTTCAAAAACAGCGAGTGCCTGTTCTATTAAATCTCGTTCAAAACAACCACCTCCCAATAAACCAATCAGCTCTCCTTCAGTCGTTATTAACATCCTCGCACCGGCTTTTTGATAAGTCGAGCCGAAGGTTTCTATAATGGTTGCGAGTACACAATTCTCAGCTTTTTGGGTGAGACGCTGGTAAGCGTCAATCAGGTGGTTGATTTTATTAGCCATGATGTTATCCCTCAACTCCAGCTTAGATCAGTTTTTAATAGCGGTAATTCTCGTACCCGAATACCCGTCGCAGCAAAGATGGCATTACAAACGGCAGGCGCTAATGGCGGAAGTGCAGGCTCGCCCAGTCCGGTCACCGGATACTCGGTTTTAAGAAAATGTACATCGACTTGAGTCGGTGCATCATTGATACGAATCATCGGATAATCACCAAAATTACTTTGGACAATGCGCCCTTTTTCGATATTCAAATCTTGAAACATCAGTGCGCCCAAGCCATCAATGACAGAACCTTGCACCTGATTTTCGGCACCGCTGAGATTAACAATTTGCGCACCAATGTCAGTGGATACGATGACTCGATCAACTTTAAGAGCGCCTGATTTAGAAACAGTGACTTCCGCTACGTGGGCAATATAACCCTGATGACTAAAATGAAACGCAATGCCTTGACCTTGGCCTTTAGGAAAAGTTTTTTTACCCCAGTCAGCTTTCTCGGCCACATGCTGCAACACGTGTTTCATTCGGTTAACATCATAAGGAATGCCTTGTTTACCGGTGCCGGGGATAAAGTCTTTGTTACCCAATATATCTAACCGAAACTCTAAAGGATCACGTCCTGCTGCATGAGCCAGTTCGTCAATAAAACTGTGAAACACCCAAGCTAATACATTACTGCGCGGTGCACGCCAAGGGCCCATAGGAATATTACATTCCAAGGGTGTTTGTTCAAGCAGGCAGTTTTCAACCCAACGACCTGGAAATTCATCGCCTGATAAGTTCGCACCGCTACCCAACTCTAAAGTGGACTTACCGTCTTTAAGTACTTTATTGCCAAAGGTAACAAAATGGTTTTGCCACGAGATAAGTTTACCTTGTTGATTAATGCCACCTTTCAAGAAATGAAAGCCACCGGCACGAAATTGATCATGGCGTAGATCATCTTCTCGTGTCCAGGTTAGCTTCACCGGTCCTTTTACATGTTGGGCAATCGCTGCGGCTTCGATAATATAATCTGGAATTAAACGTCGACCAAAGCCACCACCACTGCGAGTAATATGCAGGGTGATTTTTTCTTTAGGGATGCCCAATGTTTCGGTAATGATCTTTTGTCCAGCCTCTGGGTTTTGGGTGGGCGCCCAAAGTTCAAAGGTACCGTCTTTAAACCAGGCCGTACAGTTTTGTGGTTCTATACTGGCATGTGAAATGAATGGGTAACTGTAAGACGCTTCTACTGTTTTGTCTGCGCTTTTGTGGGCGGCTTTTGCATCACCATCATTACGTAAGACTTCAGTACCGGGCTTGGTTGATAGGGCTTTTGCCTGCGCTGTAAAACCCGCCCAGCTTTCTGTTGCACCCGTACCGTCATTCCAAACAACGTCGAGTTGTTTTCTGGCGCTAAACGCTGACCAGGTTGAATCAGCGACAATAGCAACACCCGGCAATAAGCCTTTCAGATTTGAACCACCTTCTATAATGAAGGCATATTTAACACCGGGCAATGATTTGATTTTATCCAGATTAGCGCTGACTACTTTACCGCCAAACACCGGTGACTTTTCGTAGACAGCATAGAGTAAGCCGGGTAGTTGTACATCAATACCGAATAACGGTTTGCCGGTAACTACGCCAGGATTATCAATACCGCTAATGCGAGTGCCCAGTAATTTATACTCTTTTGAGTCTTTTAGTTTAACGGTTTCAGGTGCAGGGACGGCTAAGGTCGCGGCTTTTTCGACCAGTTGACCGTAGCTTAACTGTTTTCCGGTTGCTGAATGATGAACCGCGCTGTCTTTTGCTATAAGTTCAGAAACGGGTACTTTTAAGATGTCAGCGGCGGCGCTGATGAGCATCGTGCGAGCAGTAGCACCCAGCTTATGAAATTCTTCGTAATTAGTGGGCGTGGATCGGGAACCTCCAGCACTTTGACTGCCATAAATAGGGTCTAGGTCGCCTTGTAAAATGACTACATCTTTCCAGTTAACCTCCAACTCTTCCGCAATGACCATCGGTAAAGACGTTTTGATACCTTGGCCGATTTCGGGTTGCTTGCTGATTAAGGTGACCGTACCGTTCGTAGCGATATGAATAAAGGCATTGGGTTTAAAGATACCGGTTTCAGGAACAGTAGAGGGTTTTGCAATTTGTTTTGTTGCGCTGTCAGCGCTATTAAAATAAAAACCCAAGGCAAGCCCACCGCTAGCCAATACTGACTTTCGCATAAAGTCACGGCGACTGGCATTTTCTAAATGTTGGTCGTTCATGCTGACTCCTTGGTAGCTATTTCGGCGGCGAGGTGAATACCTTTTCGTATTCTGAGATAAGTACCGCAGCGGCAGAGATTCCCGGCAAGGGCTTTATCGATGTTCGCATCTGAAGGCTTGGGTGTTTTTTTCAGTAAAGCTGCAGCGGTCATGATTTGTCCGGCCTGGCAGTAACCACATTGCGGTACGTCGAGTTCTTGCCAGGCTTTTTGTAAAGGATGCTCTCCTTTAGGGTCAAGGCCCTCAATGGTGGTTACTTTACGATTACCTAAAGTAGAGATAGGCGTTTGACAGGCTCGGGTGGGTTCGCCATCGATATGCACAGTGCAGGCGCCGCACTGGCCTATTCCGCAACCAAATTTAGTGCCGACAAGATTTAAATGATCTCTCAATACCCACAGCAAGGGGGTATCGGAGGCAACACTGACCGTTTTTGTGGTGCCATTAATATGGAGGGTGTATTTGCTCATGAAATGGATTCTTTAAAAGTAGTTATTAGTTTTAATTATAAGAGTTGGAGGGTTTAATCATCCAAACGGATTAGCTATATAAAGTTTGATCAGCAGAAATACAAAGTGGTTATGCTAAATAATAGTCGGTTTTTAATTATTTCTTTAAGTTTAAGATTTCAAGAGGAAAAGCATGATTTATGCCATTAACTAATTAGTTGGCTCTAAGCCGTATTTGCAATCGTCTATTTAACAAACTACGGTTAGTACGATGATAGTTCTGCTGTTTTTTGGTCATGAATTGTTGATTGGGTGCTTATTAATCAACAGCGCTGTGTTAATTTTCATGTCGCTCTTCAAGAAGTGTTGAACTGGATTGAGCGGTTAATGATTGTTATCGTTACTAGAGAGCAATTTTATATCAATTAATGAGTCAGTGATGTAATTCATGGCTCATTAATTGCTTGCTAAGCATTCACGTTATCACGTATTTAATGGGACTTAACATGACATTGACAGCTTTTTTTAATAACGCTCAGCGTAATAGATTTCTTGGTTTTGCTCTAGCTTCAAAGGTTTTATCTGGAGTGATACTGGGATTAGTAGGTTCTTTAATAAGTTTTTCAATAAATGCTGAATCAACAACTGATTTCGCTAGTCTGAATCCAAAGGCAATCTCTATTACATTGCCTGAAAAAATTAATTGGGTTGCAAATCCCAGTGGTTCCGAAACTGCTGTTTTGGTTGGTGATCCATCAAAAGAAGGTTTGTACGTTGTACTAACTAAATGGAAAGCGCATCACAACAGTAAACCGCATTCACATCCCAATGATCGGTTTATTACAGTTATTTCTGGTACATGGTGGGTGGGCACCGGTGAAGACTACAATACTGATAATTTAAAACCGGTTCCTGCGGGAAGCTTTGTAACCCATTATGGCAAAGAGGTTCATTATGATGGGGCTAAAGACGGTGATGTTATTTTACAAATCGTAGGGATTGGCCCTGCAACGGCAAGCCCAGCGGTAAAAAATTAAAGCATTGAACATAAAAAATAACTTATTACGCCGCCGAATTTTTAAATAACGTTATGTGGATTGTTCATATTGCTTTACGTCGCCCATACACTTTTATAGTGGCGGCTTTACTTATCCTGTTGTCAACACCTTATGTGTTGCGCAATATGCCAACGGATATTTTTCCAACGATTGATATTCCAGTTGTGGCGATGCTGTGGGAATACAAAGGCATGACAGCTAAGGAGCTATCTGATCGTTTGACGGGGTCTGTTGAGCGCTCAATGTCTCTGATTGATGGTATTGAGCATAGTGAATCATTGTCATTTGCTGGTACTGCCGTGATAAAGGTGTTTTTTCATCCTGATACCGATATACGTACTGCCATTGCTCAAGTGATGTCTAGCAGTAACTCGGTGTATCGCTCATTGCCCGCTAATACAGCGCCTCCACAGGTTATTCAATACTCTGCATCGGATTTGCCACTGGTTCAATTAGGTATCTCCAGTAGCACAGTTCCAGAAACAGAAGTCAACGATTTAACGAACAATATTGTCCGAAATGCTCTGCAGTCGAAACCGGGTATTTCAGTAACTAATCCGTTTGGATCAAAAGGTCGTCAGGTGACGGTGGATATTAACCCTGCTGCTTTAACTGCCCGTGGATTAACACCTTCGGATCTTGTTGATGCCATGGCGGTACATAATTTAATTTTACCCACGGGGACCATAAAAGTGGGGTCAACAGAATATGATGTCACTTTAAATGGTGCGATTGCATCAATCCCCAAGATTGGTGATATCCCCGTGCGAACGGTCAATGGTGTGACTACTTTTGTTCGGGATGTGGCTATTATTCGAGATGGCGCATCACCGCAAACAACGATTGCACGCCAAAATGGTGAGCGGGGTATTTTAAACTCTATTTTTAAAAGAGGCCGAGTCTCAACTCTGGATGTAGTCGGTTTTGTAAAGGATATAATCCCCAGTATGCTTGCGCAAATGCCCGAGGGTATTAATATGAGGCTGATGTTTGATCAGTCCTTGTTTGTTCGGGCTGCGATCGGTAATGTTTTACACGAGGCATTGATTGCCGCCGGTTTAACGGCTGCAATGATTTTACTGTTTCTGGGTAATTGGCGGAGTACCTGTATTATTGCGGTGTCGATTCCTTTGTCGATTATGTGTTCACTGATTATGTTGTATTTGTTGGGTGAAACTATCAACTTGATGACCATGGGGGGGTTGGCTTTAGCGGTAGGTATTTTAGTCGATGATGCTACGGTTGAAATTGAAAACATCGAACGGCAAATGTTGATGGGAAAAAATCCCCGTCAGGCTATTCTTGATGGTGCAGCTGAAATTGCAATGCCTGCCTTAGTCTCTACTTTATGTATTTGTATTGTGTTCGTTCCGATGTTCTTTTTAACCGGGGTGGCTCATAGTCTTTTTGTACCTATGGCTGAAGCGGTGGTGTTTGCCATGCTGGCCTCCTATCTCTTATCACGGACGTTAATCCCGACTTTAGTGATGTATATGATGTCAGGACATCACCCCTTGCCGAGTCATAAAGAGGTGCATTCGGATCATATTAACGTAAGTGCTTTTAAGAAAATACATCGGGCGTTTGAGCGCGGTTTTGAGCATTTTCGAAGTCATTATGTGCTGCTTTTAAGTCACTTTTTGACGCATCGTACTCGTTACAGTACAGGATTTATGATTTTTTTCTTATCCTCTTTAGCTTTAACGCCTTTTTTGGGTCGAGACTTGTTTCCTGCGGTTGATGCAGGTCAACTTAGATTACATGTGCGTGCTCCCGCAGGCACACGTATAGAAGAGATGCCTGCTTTAATCGATGAAATAGAGAAGGTCATTCGTTCACGCATTCCCGCAGCTGAACTGGGTGATGTTCTGGATATTATTGGGGGGCCTTATAGTTCACGCAATACACTATTTGGGAATTCAGGTACGGTTGAGACAGCGGATAGTGAAATTATGATTTCACTGACACCAGGACAACATGCGCCGAGTAGTGAATATATTCAGGATTTACGTGCAGAATTACCTAATCGCTTCCCCGGTATAGAGTTCTTTTTTCAACCCGCAGACCAAGTCAGTCAGACGCTTAACTTTGGGGTACCTGCACCGATTGATATTCAATTTGTCGGTGGAAAACCCGAAGACATTATGCCGTTGGTCAGACAGCTTAATAATAGTCTCCGTGGAATCCCCGGTATTGTTGATGCGCATATTTTTCAACGGGTGGGTAAGCCTGCCTTAGATCTTGAGATGAATCGTTCACAGCTAGAGCAATTTGGCTTGTCGGCACGTGATGTGGCTCAGAATTTATTATTAACCTTGAGCGGCAGTATGCAAACGGCACCGACCTATTGGTTGAATCCTAATAATGGTAATACTGTTAATATTGGGGTGATGGGTAATCCACTGGATTTAGACAGTATTGAAGCCTTGATGAGAATACCTGTAGGAGGCGCTAATAATGGCGAGCCTCAGTTATTAGGTAATTTGGTTACTCTAAAACGATCAGGTCAACCTGCGGCAGTGACTCACTATAATGCGAATAACGTATTTAATATTTATGCCAGCGTAGAGGGCAGGGACTTGGGAGCAGTAGGGGCTGAAATTGAAAAGCTGACAGAGGATATTAAACTTAAATTGCCTCGGGGTGCTGAAATCGCGGTACGTGGGCAAATCCAGACCTTGAATAGTTCATTTATTGGTTTAGCCATTGGCTTAGCGGTTGCTATTGTGATGTTGTATTTATTGTTGGTGGTTAACTTTCAGTCCTGGCTTGATCCGCTGATTATTGTGAGTGCCTTACCGGCTGCTCTAGCAGGGATTGCCTGGACACTTTTTTTAACTGGCACTACCTTAAGTATACCGGCTCTGACCGGCAGTATTATGTCAATGGGCGTAGTGACTGCGAATAGTATTTTGCTGGTGTCTTTCGCCCGTACCAGACTCAATGACGGTGTGCCGCCTGTTACGGCTGCCCTGGAAGCCGCAGCGACTCGCTTAAGGCCAGTATTGATGACGGCCTTTGCTATGATCGTGGGTATGTTACCGATGGCGGTGGGTTGGGGTGAGGGGGCAGAGCAAAATGCGCCGTTAGGGCGTGCTGTGATTGGTGGTTTGGCATTTGCTACCGTCTCAACCTTACTGTTTGTGCCACTGGTCTTTGCAAGTACACATCGTTGGCTTGATCGCCGGTTTTCTAATCGAACTCTTCTTTTAGCTGAATAAAATTGTATGAATAGTAGTCAACCTCCTTCATTTTCTTTGTCTTCTGTTGATAATCCGCATCGTACCCTTGTGATTGCTAAGAGATTGGGATTGGGTTTTTTAGTTTTTTTGTTGGCTGCTGGTGGGTGGCGATTGTCAATCAACCAGGTTGAAGCAAACAATTTAAATAAACGAAACGCTGCAAGTCTCGCCCGAAGCGTCATAACTGTTCACTCAAAACCCGGTGAAGTTTCCCGTAAACTTGTTTTACCTGCAAGTTTAAGAGGGAATACTGAAACACAGCTCTATTCTCGTACCAATGGTTATTTGAGTGCTTGGTATAAGACGATTGGCGATCAGGTAAAGAAAGGTGAGCTTTTGGCCGTCATTGATGTACCCGAGTTAGAGCAGGAACTAGCCCAAGCACATGCCGCACTGGCACAAGTTAAAGTCAGGCTGGAACTAGGTCGTTCGACTTTAAAACGTTGGACTCATTTGAAAGAAACGGACAGTGTGATTCAACAGGAGTTTGATGAAAAGCGCAGTGCAGTTTTACAGGCTGAAGCCGATTTTGCCGCAGCTGAAGTCAATGTTAAACGTATAGAAAAGATTGAAAGTTATCGACGCATTGTAGCGCCATTTTCAGGTGTTATAACGCGTCGTTCAGTCGATGTCGGTAGCCTGATTAATGTGGGTACACAGGAATTATTTGCACTGACGCAAACCGATCCACTTCGGTTGACAGTGTGGGTTCCGCAAGTTTATGCCGACGATGTTAAAGTGGGGCAAGAAGTCGGAGTGCGTCAGCAGCAAGAATCGGGTAGTATAGTGTCCGCTGCTCATATTGAACATGTTGCCGGTGCTTTAGATCCCATTAATCGCTCACGTCAAGTCGATATTACGTTACCGAATAGTGATGGTAAAATCTTACCAGGATCTTATGTTGAAATTTCAATCAATGTGGTGAGTAGTAAAGCGAGTCCGCTGGTGGTGCCTGCCAATGTCTTGGTGGTTGATCAGGCAGGAACCCATGTTGTTACGGTATATTCTGAAAAGCGTATTGCTTTTCGTCCGGTTAAGTTAGGCCGGGATTTTGGAAGGGAAGTCGAAATAGTTGAGGGAATAGATTTAAATCATGTATTAGTGGCGAGTCCTTCAGATTTATTGGTAGAAGGGGAGACAGTGAAGATCGTTGAAACACCGTCGAAACAGGATAATAAACCGAAAGATAAGTCAGTTACTAAGTCATGATGATTAAACCAAATTAGTATGTACATGCTCCTACATGTTTTACAAAATTTAATGTGAGGAGATTTTCAATCTAAATCTTGCATGGTGGCCAGTCAACTGGGAGCCAGCGGGTTAATCATAGGTAACTATTATATGTCAAACTGGTATAAAGATAATTCTCAGTCAATTGGAAAAACGCCTTTAGTGCGGCTTAATCGCATTATTGACAATACATCGGTGACTGTACTGGCAAAAATTGAAGGCCGCAATCCAGCGTATTCAGTAAAATGCCGTATTGGTGCCGCCTTAATTTGGGATGCAGAACAGCGTGGTTTGCTGGGGCCAGGCAAGGAGTTGATTGAGCCTACTAGCGGTAATACTGGTATTGCTCTAGCTTTTGTCGCGGCTGCGCGCGGCATACCTTTAACGTTAACGATGCCAGAAACCATGAGCATAGAGCGCAGAAAGTTACTCGTAGCCTACGGGGCCAAGTTGATATTGACAGAAGGCCCAAAAGGAATGAGTGGTGCTATTGCAAAGGCCGAAGAAATTGCTGCTTCTGATCCAGATCGTTATGTATTACTGCAACAATTTAAAAACCCTGCAAATCCGGCTATTCACGAACAGACCACTGGGCCAGAAATTTGGGAAGATACCGATGGCGAAATTGATATTTTAATATCTGGTGTGGGGACGGGAGGAACTATTACCGGTGTCTCACGTTACATCAAACAATCAAAGGGTAAAGCGATTACTTCAATTGCGGTGGAACCTTCTGCCAGCCCAGTACTTAGTCAATATCGCGCAGGCGTCCCCTTACAACCGGGTCCGCATAAAATTCAAGGTATCGGCGCTGGTTTTGTGCCAGCGATACTTGATTTATCCCTGGTTGATGAAATTGAACAGGTGAGCAATGAAGAAGCTGTTGCTTATGCGCGTCGATTGGCTCAGGAAGAAGGTATACTTTCAGGTATCTCCTGTGGTGCAGCGGTTGCTGTGGCAGATCGTATTGCTAAGCGCCCTGAAAATGTCGGTAAAACTATTGTTGTCATCTTACCCGATTCTGGTGAACGTTATTTAAGTTCGATCTTGTTTGAAGGATTATTTAATGAGGGTGGTCTTGCAGTATGAACGATTACCACCCTTTAAATGGACATTATGCCTGGGGAATTGACAGCATCGTAGCTGAACTGCGTGATTTGCGTGTTCAATCGCTGGAAAATAGAAGTCGGCGGGATAAACCGCCCAAACTACCTTCCAGTAAAGAACTGCAAATCATATTGGATGGTTTAGGAGCCGTTTTGTTTCCTAACCGTCTGGGTTTGCCAGATCTGAATGATGAAGGTATCGATTATTTTGTTGGACATACACTAGAAAATTTGCTCCGTAAGCTCTACAAACAAATAAGTCGTGAATTACATTTTGTTTCTGGTTTTCAAGGTTTCAATGAAGCAGATAATCAACAAGCAATTAATATTGCGAGGCAGTTTGCGACAAGATTACCCTTAGTTAGAAAACTGCTAGATACAGATATTCAGGCCGCCTTTGAGGGAGATCCTGCCGCGAGAAGTCCTGACGAAGTATTAGTCTGTTACCCGGGTATTACAGCGATTATTCATCATCGCTTGGCTCATATCCTGTATGAACTTGGGGCGCCGTTGGTCGCCAGGATTATATCAGAACTGGCTCATTCTGCTACCGGTATAGACATTCATCCGGGTGCGCAAATTGGTGAGAGCTTTTTTATAGATCATGGAACGGGTGTTGTTATCGGAGAAACCGCTGTTATTGGAAAAAATGTGCGGGTTTATCAGGCCGTTACTTTGGGTGCCAAACGTTTTGAAAAAGACAGTTCTGGTTTACTGGTAAAGGGGACGGCCAGACATCCGATTGTTGAGGATAATGTGGTCATTTATGCCGGTGCTACTATTTTAGGCCGGATTACCATTGGTAAAAATTCGACCATAGGCGGCAATGTGTGGCTGACTCATAGCGTGCCCTCAGGTAGCAGCATAACGCAAGCTCATTTAGCCTAGGACTTAGTTTTTTTGAGTGCCGGAAAAGTGTTTCTTCAAAAAACACTTTTCCATCTTAAATGAAAGTGAGCAACATTTTAAGAAACATCTGGACCTGAAGCAAAGTGATACCGTGATTTTCCTAATTGTTTAGCCTCATACATGGCTTGATCAGCTTTTTTTAATAAGGATTTAAAATCGTGGCCGTTAGTGGGATAAATAGCCACGCCAATACTTGATGTAACATTTGCTGTCTCTTTGCCAATATAAACGGGTTTATTGATATCATTCAATAATCGCATTAATATATCTTTGCAATCGTCATCATTTTTAATATGTCTTAGGATAATGACGAATTCATCACCGCCGATTCTAGCTACTGTGTCATTTCTTCTAATGACTTTTTTAAATCGGTTTGCTATTTCACGCAACAGTTGGTCGCCAGCGTCATGCCCCAATCGATCATTGACTGGCTTAAAGTTGTCTAAATCCAGATAGCAAACAGCAAATTTTTCAAAGTTTCTATTAGAATTTGCTATAGCCTGCTCCAAACGATCTTTGAACAGAAAACGATTAGGCAAATTAGTCAGAGCATCATAATTTGCTAAGTATTCAAGTGTTTGTTTTCGTTTTAACAATTGAGATACATTGGAAAATACACCAACATAGTTTGTAATCGCACCGCTGTCATCTTTGATAGAAGAGAGCGTTAGCCATTCGGATTCAATATTGCCTTTTTGAAGATTATTTCGAATTTCACCGGACCAGTAACCTTTAATTCTAATACTTTCCCATAAGATGTGTGAAAACTCTTGATCATTAAGGGCAGGTTTGACTGTTTTTAAATTCTTACCAATTAATTCTTCATACTTAAAGTGAGTACTTTCACAAAACTTCGGGTTAACATCCATAATATGAAAGTCTGAATCAGTAATACAAATCTTATCGAGTGTATTTTTAAATACATTCGCGGCGAGTATAAGTTTTGCATCGGCTTTTTGTCGCTCACGCATTTCCCCAATTAAAAGCAGGGTACGGCTTGAAAGACTATCATACATTGATAGTGTAGTATCAATGAGCGTCTGAGTTGCCTTAGTCATTTTGTCTTTGACGATAAGACTGGCTTCTTCATAGGTTAATCCAGACTCTATAGCCAGTACAAGTTGAGCCATATGCATATCATTATTTAAAATATGGTAAACCAGCCAGTGAGTTAGAAATGAAATAGTTTTTGAGATGACCTCGCTCAAGTGTTGTTCACTATTCGTTTCCCTTTTTAGTTTAAGGATGTTATCAAAAAATTGCCGGTGGGTATTTTTATGGTTTAGTTCAATCTCCTTATTACTAAAGTATTTCGACCAAATCGTTTCTTCGGTATGGAAGTGATAATCAGCATAAGACAACAATTCGGTAAAGGTTTTATCAAGCTCATTACTGTTTAGTAGGTCTTCCAGATTAGTTGCAAGTTGATTGATTAAAGCAACTAACTTAATATGCTGCCGATCAATAGTATCAATACCGGTATTAAAGTTGTCGTTCCAAGGAAAAATTTCAGTTATCGTTGTCATATTACCTATAGGTCCAGTCTTTTCAGTAAAGGGCGCATATCATATAAAAAATCGTCATTTATAAAATAATTATGTAAGCGATTAAAAGCGTTACGGGTAATTCGTACCCGCTCTTCTTCGTTTAAAAGATAATAATTTAATTTTTCATCAAAGTCGCTTAAATCAAAAGCCAAAGGAACATAGGTTTCATAAGGTATAAATATATCAGGACTACAAACGGCGTGAGACATGTCCTGTTTGAACACTAGACTTCCTGTACATATTGCTTCAAAATCTCGCCAACAGACTTCACCATAGCCAAAAGGACTAAAACAGATTTTGGAGTCTAGCAGTTCCTTTAAGAATGCGTCATTAGAAACCCTTTCTTGGCTAACCAGCTTTTTATTAGAAGCACAATATTGCACTTTATCATAACAGTGCTGGCGCATTCCCTGATACCAAGGAGTGCCTGAGACAGCAAGTCGTGCATGAATATCAATATTACGAATTTCATGCTTAGGAAAGGGTATAAGAAACCTCTGTATAAGATAATCTGCAAAAGCAAAGCTAGAGCCTACAAACATTTTTTCTTGAAAATTCTCAGGAACCTTAAAATAGAACTCTGCATCTTCCAGGCAAAAGAAGTGGTTATAATAATCTGTTAGCAGGGTGTGTCCAATAGTGGAATGATTGTATTCGTTAAAATCTTTTACGACGGTTTTTTTCAAGTAGGCGTCAATATGCTTATCCAAAACATCAGCATAACGTAAGTCTGTATTTGCAAACCAGTCTGCATAGACTAACTTAGCCACTGGCCACGTCTGTTTAATTGACATGACCAGTTTGTCCATTTCATCAGACGTATAATCAAACCATGTTTGTAAAAAAATGATATCCACAGGTGCGTGATAGGGATGTTTGTTGGATTTGAACCGTTTAAATGGGAGTTCGCGCAACACTATTGGCTTCTTGGATAATTCTTGTCCATAAAAGAAAAAAGGAAATAATTGAGTTTGAGCAATGGGATTTTCTTCACTAATAAATAGTATTCGTTTGGCCTTACTGAATTTGAAAAAAGGGATTAGCAAGCCTATTTTATTAACAAAAAATTTTCTCCAACGAAGCTTAAATAAATTAAATTTTACGGAAATTCTAATTGTTATCATATTTTAATTTTTGGTTATGGCTAATTTAAGGCAGCCGTCTATTAACAACTTAATGTTAATTTAATGTCCAATTCAAGTTGTCAAAAATGTTCTACTTTTGTTTTTAACAGAAATCTCAATGACTCTGTTTGGAAACGATATTAACGGTTTTAATTATTTCATTTGTAACAAGTCGTGCACCAGCAATAGACATATGGTTGTTGTCGAAATAATAAGAAATACCGATATTAGCGGCAAAACAATGAGTTTCGTTACAAAAAAACCTCGCGGGATCGACAATTATCACCTGCTTTGGAATCTCATTAAGCCTCATAGTTACATATTTACTTCTTTCATTCCACCAAGGGCGACTCACTCCAATCACTTCAC
>Ga0194062_1000577_pt1 | contig 15542 bp, 21 predicted proteins | sample SepL2225m_MetaG_FD_155481 | JGI IMG/M metagenome (GOLD analysis project Ga0194062, IMG submission 155481) | Anoxic zone freshwater microbial communities from boreal shield lake in IISD Experimental Lakes Area, Ontario, Canada - Sep2016-L224-25m | ecosystem: Environmental > Aquatic > Freshwater >... | reverse complement strand
GTTTATGATTACGAAAGAATTTGAAGAAAAAAACTTCATGCAATTTCCTGTTTCTAGTTTTAGATATTTTATGGCAGACACAATTTAGGGGACGGTCTCATAATCTTAGTGGGCACATGAGGAGGAAATAATGGCTAAAGTGATTAGTCTACAAAAAACTAAGGAAAGAAGAGTTGAAAAAGGAGAAGCAGGTGATTTGACTGGTCTACTGAGGCGGGCTACTCTCATCTGTAAGGAGAATCTGAATTTTTCTCAAGACAAATTAAGCGTAATCAAGGAGGGACAACTCAAAAATGTTCTTGAGGGTAAAATTACTCAGGAGATTTTTTCCAGAAAACTTATTTCCAGCGATATTTTTCTGTGCGGAATTTATGTAGCTAAACTGCTTTCAGAGTTGGCATTGAGTGCTCCTGAAAGTTGGTGGGCAGTCGATTATTTCGCATCCGATGATTTACTGGCTCTCAAAAGAGGAGGTGATAGTTGCTTTATTATTTGTGGAGTCTTTCCAGAGAGAGGCAATCGCAGAATGATGAAGATTGCTTATTATCAAAAAATGGGAGTAAACTTTTATCACAAATTCTACAATCGTGCCAATATTGAGATTGGTTATCATATGAGCAATCAGTTTCAAACTATGGTAGCGATAGTTCAGAACTGTATAAAAAATTTTTAAAGGAGGGTTCAAAAATGGAAAATAATGGCTTGTGTGTATCGTGCCAAAAGGCACTAATAGTGAATTTTGAAGTAAATAAATGCTTGAATTGTGCAATTGTGCATATGCGCAAAGCACGATCAGTGTGTGTTGCAATGCTTACGCCAGCGCAACTCGATGCTTTTTATGAATATGAAAAAGCATTAGATGAGCGACTTGCAATACAAATTACAGCTATCAAGCTGTAGCAAAAAATAACCCTCCTAACGGAGCGCAAGACAGGTGCGTTAATCCTGTTTTTTTATTTAAAATAATTGCTATGACATTTCTATATAATTTTGACATGCCTAATTTTTTGGCTATCCAAAGAATCTTCTTTTTCATTCTCAGATATGTTTCAATCCTTTCCCTCTCAAAAAAGGTTAATTCTTTTCCTTTCGGCATATTCATGATGGGTTAATTTAGTTAACTCCATATGATAGCAGAAAAAGGGCTTCGGGGCTTGAATTCGGGTCAACTTGCGTGTTCTTGACTTTTTTCGCTTTTTGCATAAGAATAGCTAAGTAGGCTAATCTAAACTATGAACAGCAAGAAAAAAGAAATAAAAATGCTCTGGTGGCAACCGAGTTTAGTTTTATTTGGAAAATTAAGCGGTTGGATTGGCGGACCAATTATTGCAGCATTATTTTTGGGAAAATGGCTAGATAAAAAATATTCCACCGAGCCAAAATTATTTTTGCTTTGCGTTGGAGTAGCTTTTTTTGTTTCTACTTTTGGAATTATTAAGGACACGCTGGTTGTGATGAAAAAAATTGAAGATGATGCAAAAAAAGAAAAAGAATTGAAAAATAATCTAACAATAGAAAAATCTAAATAATTATGTCAGAACAAGCAACTCTCACAACCAACTCTGAAATTACTCAAACGCCAAGCGGGGAAGCGAGTCATGAAGCGACACTTTTTGCTGAGCCATTGGGTTATATTGGCAATCTGACAGTTACCAATTCATTATTAGCTAGTTGGATTTCTGTGATTATTCTAGTTATTTTTCTTTTTTCAGTTGGGAGAAAAATTAAAAAAGTGCCAAGGGGTTTGCAAAATATTTTTGAAATTATTCTTGAAAAAGCCCTGGAGCTAGCTGATAGTGTAACTGGTTCACGAAAAAAATCAGAAAAGTTTTTGCCAATTGCTTTGGCGCTATTTCTGTTTATTTTTGTGAATAATTGGATGGGATTGCTTCCTGGAATGGGAACGATTGGTTTTAATGAAATAGCAGAAGGGCATAAAATATTTATCCCACTTTTTCGGGGAGGCACAGCCGATATTAACACTACGCTAGCATTGGCACTTTTTGCTGTAATCGCTTCGCATATTGCCGGAGTACTCACGATTGGCACATGGAATTATTTCAATAAATTTGTTAATATTAAATTACTGCTGGAAATCCCGGGGAAAATACGCAAAGATTTTACAATTATTTTGGTCAATCCGATTAAAATTTTTGTGGGCTTAGTGGAAATTATTAGTGAATTTGCCAAAATGGCTTCACTTACATTTCGTCTTTTTGGTAATATTTTTGCAGGCGAAGTGCTTTTAGCTTCGATGATGGCACTCTTTGCTTATGTCTTGCCATTACCCTTTATGTTTTTGGAAATGATTGTAGGAATAATTCAAGCATTGATTTTTTCGATACTGGCGTTAGTCTATATGACAATCGCAACGCAAGAACATGAACATTAAAACGAGCTTGTCATTCTGAGCGAAGCGGAGCGGAGTCGAAGAATCTGTCAACGGTTATCTCAGTGTTACTATGATTGTAATATTGGCGGTAATGGAAAGCAGATCCTTCGGCTTCGTCCGAGTACGGACTTCGCTCAGGATGACTTAATCTACGATTAAGTCAGTTAATTAATTTTTTTAATTTATTTTTACGGCGACATTAAACACCATAAAAAACAGTCGACCGTTAGAATAAAAAATAATATTATGGATACAGTAATGTTGGCAAAAGCGTTGGCTATTGGAATCGGATCGATTGCACCAGCGTTTGCAATTGGAAAGATTGGTGCAAAAGCCATGGAATCAATTGGGAGAAATCCTGAATGTGCAGAAAAAATTCTGCTTCCAATGCTTTTGGCTGCTGCTTTTGCTGAAGCGGTTGCGATTTATGCTTTGGTTATCGCCTTCTCGATCAAATAATTGTTTTTCTCAGTCCCGAATGATCGGGATTGAAATAAGATTATTATTTTTTAATTATTATAACTATGGATGAATTAATTAAAACATTTCACATTGAAGTTAATCTCTTAGTGGCACAGATGGTTAATTTTACTATTGTGCTTTTGGTGCTATATAAATTTGCCTATAAACCAGTATTGAAAACATTAAACAGTCGAACAGATAAAATCGAAAAAGGACTTTCTGATGCAGACACTGCTGGGAAAAAACTAGAAGAGATTATGAAGAAAGAAAAAGAAGTTTTGGCGAATGCTAAAAAAGAAGCGCAAGAAATAATTAAGACAGCAGAAGAACAAGCTAAGGCAAATGCGACAAGCATTGTGCTTGAAGCGAGAAATCAAAATGAGAAGTTAATCGTGAGTGCTAAAAAACAAATTGAACAAGAAAAAGACAAGATGCTTTCGGAAGTGAAAGGTGAAATTGCTAATTTAGTAGTTTTGGCGACAGAAAAAATTATTGGTGAAAAATTAGACAAAGAAAAAGATAAAGAGTTAATTGAAAAAGCGATTAAATAAATTTTATGCGAATAACATCAGCCCAATACGCAAAATCTTTATATGCAGTAACTTTTGAAAAATCTCACGAGAAGATTGATATTTTAGTAGCTAATTTTGTAAAAGTTTTGGCAAAAAATGGACAACTAAAATTAAAAACTGAAATTTTGCGAAAATTCGAAGTAATATTTAATTTAAAAAACGAGATCGTTGTGGCGGAAATATATTCTCGTGAAAAACTCGGCGATGACTTAGCGGAAAAGTTGAAAAATTATATCAAAGCAAAATATTTGGCAAAAGAAGTTGTAGTTAAAAATATAATTGATGAAAAAATTAAAGGCGGAGTGATTGTAAAAGTAGGAGATGAGATTTTTGATGCGAGTGTGCAAGGGCAATTAAAAAAGTTGAAAAATATTTTGAATAATTAAGCGAGGTTTAAATTTATTTTAAAAAAATTATGAACAAGGATTACATCATCGAACAACTGAAAAAACAAATTGGTGAATTTGAAAGTGTTGCCACGACAGAAAAAATCGGAACGGTTGTGGAAGTTGGCGACGGCGTGGCGCGAATTACTGGTCTTGAAAATGCCATGGCGAGTGAAATGTTAGAATTTATAAGAGCAGACGAGAGTGATGCGAAAGAAAAGGCAGAACCAATTTATGGTATGGTTTTGAATTTGGAAGAAGATCGGATTGGTGCAATGATTCTTGGCGCTTATGAAGGAATCAAAGAAGGCGATACCGTGCGTTCAACTGGACGCGTGCTTTCTGTTCCCGTTTCAGAAAATTTTATTGGCCGTGTGATTAATCCGCTGGGAATTCCGATTGATGGAAAAGGAGCAATTGCATCTAACAAATTTATGCCGATTGAAAAAATTGCTCCGGGCGTAATCACGAGAAAATCTGTGCATCAACCATTGCAAACTGGAATTAAAGCGATTGATGCCATGATTCCAATTGGTCGTGGACAACGAGAACTAATTATTGGTGATCGTCAAACTGGAAAAACTGCGATTGCGGTAGACACTATTATTAATCAAAAAGGTCAAAATGTAAAATGTATTTATGTGGCGATTGGACAAAAAGAATCCAAAGTAGCCAGAATTGTGGCAGAACTCGAAGCGCGTGGAGCAATGGAATATACAACTGTGGTTGTCGCTGGCGCATCAGATCCAGCGCCACTGTCCTATATCGCACCTTACGCTGGTTGCACGCTAGGCGAATTTTTTATGGACAAAGGTGAGGATGTTTTAATTATTTATGATGATCTTTCTCGACACGCTTGGGCTTATCGTCAAATTTCATTAATTCTTCGTCGCCCACCAGGACGAGAAGCTTATCCGGGAGATGTTTTTTATATTCATTCTAGACTGTTGGAACGAAGTGCTAAATTAAATGAAAATTTTGGTGGCGGATCAATCACCGCATTGCCAATTATTGAAACACAATCGGGCGATGTGAGTGCCTATATTCCAACCAATGTTATTTCTATTACTGATGGACAAATTTATTTGGAAGCCGATTTATTCTATAAAGGTATTCGTCCGGCACTTAATGTGGGAATTTCTGTTTCGCGCGTGGGATCAGCGGCACAAATTAAAGCCATGAAAAAAGTGGCAGGAAAATTGCGATTGGATATCGCACAATTTCGTGAACTTGAAGCTTTTGCCCAATTCGGATCTGATCTAGATGAAAATACCAGACAAAGAATTGAGAGAGGACGAAGAACAGTGGAAATTTTAAAGCAAGGTCAATATGAGCCGATGCTTGTGGAGCATCAAGTGGCAATTATCTATGCTGTAATCAATGGATATCTTGATGATGTTGCAGTTGAACAAGTGGCAAATTGGGAACGAGATTTTCATAAATTTTTAGATTCATCCGCTAAGGCAGTGTTGGACATGATAATCGATAAGAAAGATTTAACCGATGAAGTCGTGGAAAAATTGCAAGGAGTAATTAAAGAATTTAAAGAAGTTTATCAAAGCGAACATTAAAATAATATGAATTCAGCTAGAGATATAAAGCGTCGAATAAAATCGATTAATAATACTAAAAAAATTACTCGTGCCATGGAGATGGTTTCGGCTGCTAAAATGCGCCGATCTGTTGCTAACGTGGTGGGAATTCGACCATATGCACATAGCGCTTGGAGTGTGCTCACAAATTTAACCAGAGCATTCAAGGATCATCACAAAGGACTTCTCGAGGTACGAGAAGTGAAAAGCGTGCTTGTGATCGCAATCACTTCTAATCGTGGACTTTGTGGATCTTTTAATGCCCAAGTCGCTAAAAAAATTAAAGATGAAATTACTAATCCAGAAAAATTAAAAGTTAATCGGATTGGTAATAAAAAAATAGAATCAAATATTCCCAATAACGAATTAAGAATAGATTTTATTACTATTGGAAAGAAAGGCGAGGCGATGGTGCGAAGACTTGGCAAGGAAGTTGTAGCGACATTTCCCGAGCTAACTTATTTGCCAAAAATTGAAGATGTTAGAGCTGTAGCAAAAATTGTAATTGCGGATTATCTTGAAAAGAAATATGATAAAGTGGCGGTGATTTATACTGATTTTGTTTCAGCTATTAATCAACAAACAAAAATTAGACAAATTCTGCCAGTATCAAAAGTTGACCTGGAAAAACAAATCGCTGAGATGGATATTCTAGCCAAAGAAGTTGGCTTAAAAGAGCCAGAGATTGAATATAAAATTGAGCCAAGTCCAAAAGAATTGCTAGATTATATTTTTCCCCGATTGATTGAAATGCAAATTTATCATGCTATTTTGGAATCGAATGCCTCCAAAGAATCATCAAGAATGTTGGCGATGAGAAATGCCACAGATGCGGCAGGAGAAATGGCAGATGGACTAACGCTAGCCTATAATCAGTTGCGTCAAGCAAAAATCACACAAGAAATCGCGGAAATTTCAGCAGGAAAAGCCACTCTTGAAGGATAAATATTTTAAATATTTTTTTAATTTAAAAATTATAAATGCAAAGTTATGAAAAACACAGGAAAAATTATTCAAGTTATCGGACCCGTTATTGATGTTGAATTTGAAGGTAATCTACCGGAAATTTATCATGCGCTGGAAGTTGCACTGACTGATGGTGGGAAATTAATTTTGGAAACTAATCAACATATTGGAGCGAATCGTGTGCGAACAGTGGCAATGGGATCGACTGATGGAATTAGTCGGGGAATGGGAGTGTCTGACACGGGCGCACCAATTTCTGTGCCAGTCGGAAAAGAAGTTTTGGGACGAATGTTTAATCTGCTTGGAGAAACAATTGACGGAGTGGCTGAAAAAGTTGTAACAACTAAAAAATATCCAATTCACAGAGATGCACCAAAATTTTCCGAACAATCAACCAAGGCGGAAATTTTTGAAACAGGCATCAAAGTGGTTGATCTTATTTGTCCTTTTGTGAAAGGTGGAAAAATTGGACTTTTCGGTGGCGCTGGTGTGGGAAAAACTGTTTTGATTCAAGAATTAATTAGAAATATTGCAAGAGAACATGGTGGCTATTCTGTTTTTGCTGGAGTGGGAGAGCGAACACGCGAAGGCAATGATCTCTATAATGAAATGAAGGAATCTGGCGTGTTGAAACAAACCGCTTTAGTTTTTGGTCAAATGAATGAACCGCCAGGAGCGCGTCAACGCGTAGCTTTGTCTGCTCTCGCCATGGCAGAATATTTTCGTGACGATGAAGGCAAAGATGTTTTGCTTTTTATTGATAATATTTTTCGTTTTACGCAAGCTGGATCAGAAGTGTCAGCTTTGCTTGGACGAATTCCATCAGCAGTAGGTTATCAGCCAACACTGGCAGAAGAAATGGGAAAATTGCAAGAAAGAATTACTTCAACCAAAAAAGGTTCAATTACTTCCGTGCAAGCAGTTTATGTTCCAGCCGATGACTTAACTGATCCAGCACCAGCCACAACATTTGGTCATCTTGATTCGACCGTGGTGCTTTCTCGTGCGCTTACTGAACTTGGAATTTATCCCGCCGTTGATCCATTGGATTCATCTTCCACAATTCTTGATCCAAAGATTGTTGGTGAGGAGCATTATAATGTTGCCAGAAAAGTGCAAATGATTTTGCAAAGATATAAGGATTTGCAAGATATTATTGCCATTCTTGGTATGGAAGAATTGTCCGACGATGATAAAATAACAGTTTCACGAGCGAGAAAAATTCAAAAATTTCTTTCGCAACCATTTTTTGTGGCAGAACAATTCACTGGCACACCAGGCAAATATGTCAAACTAGAAGATACAATCAAAGGTTTCAAAATGATCATCGATGGCGAGTTAGATGATATTGCAGAACAAGAATTTTACATGAAAGGTGGCATCAGCGAAATAAAAAAATAATTTTATGTCTGAATTAAAAATTAAATTTAAAATTGTTACTTCGGAGAAAACGGTCTATGACGATTTAATTGATCAAGCAACTTTTGATACGACGAGTGGTCAAATCACAATTCTGCCAAATCACCGATCATATATAACCAGCCTTGAATCTGGCGAAGCAATGATAAAAAAAAATGGTGAGGAAATTTTTCTGTCTATTTCTGGCGGGTTTATTGAATTTCATGATAATATGCTTATAGTTTTAGCGGATACGGCAGAGCGGGCAGAAGAGATTGATCTTAAACGCGCCGAGGAAGCAAGAACACGAGCAGAAGAATTAAAACGAACAGCAATTTCAACCGATGACGAAGAATATGCACGAGTGGCAGCCGCCATTCAAAAAGAATCAGCAAGAATCCGAGTCGCAAGAAAGCATTATACTAAACGAGGAATGCAAATGAAATAAGTTGTTAAAAATTAAAAAAAATATTATGTTTAATTTTGAGAACCAAGATGAAGAAAAAGAAAAAGAAAAATCTGAGCTCTGGAAAGAATCACAATCCAGTAAGCTTATTCAAGATTTGAAAAAAGGCGTAGATTTGCAAAAAACAATGGAATCTTTGCCTAATTTCAATGAAGCGTTTATGCCTCTTGATGTAATTGTTTGTTCTGATGGAAGGGTTTTGCCATTAGCAGGAGCAAAGCTGGGTCTTGCTGGTGAAGGCATTTTACTTAATCAAGAAGAATTGGATAAATTTATTAAACAATATCGCGGTAAAATAAAAAAAGTAACTAGTCATGAAGATTGTGGTGCAGCAAATAAAGCGTTTAAGGAGCAAAAAATTATGACAGGCACTGCGGATGGATTGGGCATGGATTTTGCAAAATGGCTTGCAAAACAGTTGGGAGCAACATATGAGCATCTAACTATGCAAGAAATGAGAAGTGATTTTCATGATGAGCGGGCAATTTGTTTTGATGGAACGGGAAAATTCAATCCAGCTATGCTTAGTGAGATGCCTGGTTATTTTGTTTGCAGTGGTTATGGGTTTGGACTTAGTGAAGAATATATGCAAGCGGAGCTGGAAACATTAGCTGGGATTGCTTTGGGAAATCATGGATTTGGAAATAAGTTTACAGCCGAGGATCCATTTTATATTATTATTTCCGCAAAGGACGACGCACAATTAAAAACAATGGAATTGGTTGCCAAGAAGGTAGCTGATAAATTTGAAAATAGAGTTAAAGTTAGGGGATTCATAAGCAGTTTTTTAACAAAACAAGAAGAGGAGAATTAGAAAATGGGGTACTTATCAGAAGGCGAAAGAGGTTTTGTGCGGAAAATGAAAAAACTGCACATTCTTAGGAATTTTTCTGCTGATGATATGAGGCAGATCACAAAGAATGGCGGGGTTATGTTGACTTGTTCTGATGGCGATGTTGATATTTCAAAATATCATAGCTTTGCCATAAGTGGGCGACCACATGAGATAAAAGTTTTTGGTGGAACATTAAATGTCTGCCAAGAATACAAAGGTCATGATGTTGAAGAAGAAAATGTGATTGTCAAGAATATTATCAAGGGTTTCTTGGCGAAACAGACAAAAACATTATTTCTCGATCATCATTTTCCTTGTGGAATGGCGGGAAAATATGGTCATGGCATCGCAGAAGTTTTATGCTTTGCCTATTTGTCCAATCTGAGATTTCGCAAGGATCTCAGAAAAAAAATCAATGCGATTCTTCCTGTTGAATTGAACTTGAGAGAAGAAAGAGTTTTTGACTTTTTTCATGTAAAATGGTTCAACAAAAAAGGGGAAGAAGAGCAGAGTATGTATCTTTTTGACCCCGACTTGTATGCGGACTACTTTGTCCTTCCACAGGCGGAGTTCGGACATTTTTGAAAATCAACAACTTACCCACCCGGCAATGCTCGGGTGGTTTTTATTTTTTGGAATAATAATTAGTTTATGCTAAGCTGAAATTTATGCAACAAGCAGATAAAAAATTGATCATAAACTTTTTAGCGGGTGATGATAAATCATTTGAGCTTTTGGTAAATAATAATTTAAAAGCAGTCTATAATTTCCTCTATCGTTTAACTGGAGGAGACACGGCATTGACGGATGATTTAACGCAAGAAACTTTTCTTAAAGCTTGGAAAAATATTAAACACTTTAATCCAGAAAAGAATTTTAAAACTTGGTTATTTGCAATTGCCCAAAATAATGCACGCGATTTCTGGAAAAAGAAAAAAACTTTGTCATTTTCGCTTTTTGAAAATAGCGATGGATATAATAAATTAGAAGAAATTGCAGAAGAAAAATTATTGCCAGATGAAATCTTGGAACAAATTGAATCTGTCGAGGAAATAGAAAAAAAAATAAAAAAGCTTCCCGAAAAATATCAAACCATACTATTTCTCCGCTATAAGGACGATTTAAATCTGGCAGAAATTGCTAGTATATTAAATATTCCGCAAAATACTATCAAGAGTCAGCATCAAAGAGCGCTCAGTGCCTTGAAAAAAGAATTTTTGCATCCATAAACAATTCCCAGTCGTAGTACTAGCGAGACATGTGCGTTTAATAGTTTTTATGTTTTTTTTTCATTTTATTTCATAAAACATTAAGCGCGCAAGTCTCAAAAGTATTATGCACCATAAATTAAAGCAACTATTTCAAAATATCAACGAGTTGAATCCGCCAAAAGTATTGGCTGATTTTATTTTTTCGCGAATTGAAAGAGAAAAAAATAGAAAAGCTAAAAGACAGCTAATTTTTTCTTATTGCGGATTAGCAGGATCTTTCATTTTTGCGATTGGCGTAGGAAGTATTTTTGGTCAAACATTTTTACAATCAGAATTCTGGACAATGTTTTCTCTTGCATTTTCCGATGGGGTGATTGTGTTGAGAAATTGGGATATATTCTTTCTTTCATTGCTTGAAACATTGCCAACTATGCATATTATTATTTTTTTGGTTCCAGTTTTCACAATGCTAATTTCAGCTAATTTTTATTTTATTAATAAGAATAGCTATAAACATAAATTTATTTATTAAACCTATGAGCACACAAGAATTAGTTAAGTCGAAAAAAATTAAAGTAGCTGTCGCAGTAGTGGGATTTTTTCTCATTGTTTTTATTAGTTTCGCTGGTGGCATGGCAGTCGGATTACATAAAGCAAAATTTTCTTATCAATGGGGACAGAACTATGAAAGAAATTTTATGGGATCGGAAAAAGGGAATGGTCGAGAAAAAGAATCTGCTGGTTGTGCTGGCAAGATGATGGGAGGTTGCACTGGTGGTGGAATGCAAAATTTTCCTCGCAACGCTGAAGGACAAAATTTTCGCAATGCACATGGACTAGCAGGAACAATACTTTCTATTTCCGATAATAATTTAATTATAAAAGATCGCGACAACAAGGAAGCGACGATCGCAACAACAGAAAAAACACTTATTAAGCGAGGAGTGGATGATTTAAAAATTACAGATCTTAAAGCCAATGATCAGCTTGTTATTATGGGAACACCTAATGATCAAGGAGTTGTTACGGCAGATTTAATTCGTGTTTTTAGTAATCAATCAAATTAATTTCATGAAAAAGAAATATATTTTAAGCATCGTTGCAATTATTATTATCGGCGGGAGTTATTACTGGTATAGCAAAACTAATACTACCAGCGTTGCTCCAATATATAAAACTGCTACGGCAGAAAAGGGCACACTAACAACTTCTATTTCTGGATCGGGCAATGTGATTGTTGATCAGCTTGCCACAGTCGATCCAACTATTTCTGGCACCGTAGCGGGCTTAGCAGTGAAGGTTGGCGATTCAGTTAAAAAAGGTCAATTACTTTTTACAATTATAAATGACCAACTGGGCGTGAGTGCAGCCAAAGCTAGTGTTAGTTATTCGCAAGCAAAGAAATCACTTGATGATGCAAAATATACAAAAAAACAAGCCGAAGCAGATTATCACGCTAATCCCAAAAAAATATTAAAAGACAAAATAGCCCTGACTCAAAAATCGATTGATATCGCCACGGAAAGTTTGGCAGTATCTGCAGCAGATTATCAAAATCAATTGGCCGATGCTTCCAAGCGGAAAGTAACAGCACCAATTGATGGAACAGTTAATGAGATAAATATAAAAAATGGAGATGACCTAGGAAAAAGTTCTTCTAGCACTTCCAATACATCGCCAATTATTATCGGCGATCTGGGAACATTAAAATCTCAATTGGCCATCAATGAAATAGATGTGCCTAATATTTCAGAAGGTCAATCCGTAAAACTTAAATTTAGTGCTATAGACGGATTGGAGCTTTCTGGAAAAGTTGAAAAAATTGATTCCCTAGGAACGATCACGCAAGGAGTTGTAACCTATAATGTAACAATTGGTTTTGATGTGACTGATCCAAGAATAAAACCTCAAATGAGTGTTTCGGCAAACATTATCACTGAAGTCAAGAAAGAGGTTTTGCTTGTGCCAAACAGTGCTGTGAAAGTTAAAAATGGTGAAAGTTTCGTAGAAGTTTTAAATAATGGAAATAAAAAGCCTACTCAAAAAACTGTCAAAATTGGATCGGCTAATAATACAGATACGGAAATAATTAGTGGAATTAATTCTGGCGACAAGGTGGTCACGCAAACAATAAGTGCAACGGCGAAAACTTCTGCAACTTCTTCAGGTGCTGGTACTAATCGCGGTGGCATGGGTGGATTTATGGGACACTAAACTTGAATTATTATGATTGAATGTAAAAATTTAGTAAAAACTTACACAAATGGCGATATAAAAACTAATGCTTTAAATGGAGTTTCCTTTAGTATAAAAAAGGGTGAGTTCGTTTCAATTATTGGTCCGTCTGGTTCAGGAAAATCAACTTTGATGCATATTCTTGGTGCTTTGGACACACCAACGAGTGGTGAATATTTTTTAGATGGACATGAGGTTTCCAAACTTGCTGATGACGAGCTATCTGATTTGCGAAGAAATAAAATTGGTTTTGTTTTTCAATCTTTTAATCTCTTGCCACGAACAACAGTGTTGCGAAATGTAATGTTGCCACTGCTTTTTTCCGGCAAGTCTCAAGCTGAAAGAGAAAAAAAAGCTAAGGCATGTTTGCAATACGCTGGCATGGAAGAAAGTAAATTTTATAATTTATCCAATCAATTATCTGGTGGACAAATGCAACGCGTGGCAATTGCCCGATCGCTTGTCAATGATCCGGCTATAATTTTGGCGGATGAGCCAACCGGAAATCTCGACACAAAAACTAGCGCAGTGGTTATGCAAGCTTTTCAAGAACTAAACCAAAAAGGGCATACTATAATTTTAATTACACATGAAATGGATGTGGCAGATTGCGCTAATCGGATAATTTATGTTCGTGATGGAATCATCGAAAAAGATGTTTTGAATAAACCCCGAGATCATTATTTGCCGTAATTATTTTATTTTGTTATATGCTAATCGATTTATTAAAAGAAACAATTTGGTCGCTCGCTGGCAATAAAATTCGTTCCGGTCTTACGATTTTGGGAATTGTTATTGGTATTGCTTCGGTCATCACGATGGTTGCTATTGGACAAGGCGCTAAAAATTCTATCGAAAGTAGCATTGAATCAATTGGTTCTAATTTAATTATGATCACGCCAGGAGCACAACGAGTCGCTGGTGTTAATCAAGGCGGTGGCAGTTCGCAAACATTAACAATCGAAGATGCAGATGCCATAAAAGCAGAAATAACAAATGTCAAAGCCGTTGCTCCTTCCGTAACAAAACGCTCACAATTAACGGCCAAGGGAAATAATACAAACACCCAAATCACAGGCACTAATGCGGATTATTTAATTGCTAGAAATGTAACAATCGATTTTGGAACTTTTTTTAGTGAGCAACAAATGAAAAGCTCGGCAAAAGTGATTGTGCTTGGACCAGCAACGAGAGATGATTTATTTGGGGTGGATGTTAATCCCATTGGCCAAACTATTCGAGCAAATAATATGGATTTTCAAGTAATTGGTGTCACGGCTTCCAAGGGTGGATCAGGATTTAGTAATCAAGACGATGTGGCTTATGTGCCATTGACTAGTGCACAACATTATTTAACCGGAAATGAATTTGTGAATAATATTAGTGTGGCCGCTCAAGATCAAGCTTCAATGATATCAGTGCAAGATCAGGTTTTTGAATTATTATTAAAACGCCACAATATCAAAGATGCGACACAAGCTGATTTTAGTTTGATGAATCAAAATGATATTATCGCCACAGCCACAAGTATCACTGGCACTTTTACAATATTGCTCTCTTCGATTGCCGGAATTTCCTTGCTAGTTGGTGGAATTGGCATTATGAATATGATGCTCACAACTGTTACAGAACGAACACGCGAAATTGGTTTGCGAAAAGCTGTTGGCGTGCGAAAGATTTATATCAATTTACAATTTTTAGCCGAAGCCGTGCTTCTGACTTTTTTGGGTGGTGCAATGGGAATTATTTTAGGCTGGATAGCGTCACTGCTCATTTCGCATTTTGTGAGTAGTTTAAAAACAAGTATCTCATTGTCGGCCGTGCTTTTGGCCTTTGGCGTTTCTGCCGGAGTAGGGATTATTTTTGGATTTTATCCTGCGCGTCGTGCAGCAAATTTAAGTCCGATTGAAGCCTTGCGTTATGAATAATTAAAGTATCGGGCGAAAAACTTTAAGTAAGGCTAAAATAATATAATCACTAATTCTCATTTTATATTTTTTTGGTTCAAATTTTGTGGAATGCTTTTTCCAATTTAGAATAACTTGCTCCAACTCATGGAGCAATTTTTTTTCACGAAAGAAAATTCCCACTTCAGAATTTAATTGAAAAGAAAAAAAATCTACATTTTGCGTTCCAATTAAACCTTCGGCCTTATCGATAATTAAAAGCTTAGAGTGATTCATTGTTTTGGCGAGATAAAAATTTATACCTAGAGAATTAAGATTGTGCATATAACGAAAATTTAAAAGATTCATAATCTGCCAGTCAACTTTTTTGGGAATAAGAATTTCAACCACAACTCCACGCCGAATTGCATCATCTAAAAGAGCAATTAACCAACGCGGTGGTGTAAAATATGGCGTCGCAATTTGAATCAAACTATTTGCCGCAGAAATTTTTTCAATATAATGTTTTTTGAGTGTATAAATATTTTTTGTTGGCCAATGTTCAAGCAACCAAAATTTCAATTTAACAATCAACTTTTTTTCGCGATAATTTAAAATTTTTTTATTTTTCCCACCCGCCATTGTATATGTATAGGCAAAAGATCGCAATAAATTTTTCACAATCTTCCCGTGTATTTCCAATTGAAGATCATGCCAATATTTAAACCGCTTGCCAATATTAACTCCTCCGACGAAAGCGATTTTTTCATCAACAATTAAAATTTTTCGATGAATATGGCGAAGCCAATGACTAAAAAAAATAAATTCAATAGCTGATTTATTGTTATCTTTTGCAATTTCTTCTTTTAAGATTTTGCTACCATAAGCATCCGCAACAACAATTACACGAACTCCCGAATCAGCTTTGGCTTTTAATTTTTCAATAAAATTATGCCTTTTATTAGTATCATCAATAAAAATATACATTTCGAGATAAATGGATTTTTGAGCACCATCAATCGCTCGGAGCATTGCGTCCCAGGCTTTCCATGAAGTTGTGTGAAGAGAATATTTCATTTGATTGTATTGTAGCATGTTTTAAAAATAATAAAAAATAAAAAATTGTTGCATTCCCCAAATC
>Ga0194062_1000576_pt1 | contig 15548 bp, 16 predicted proteins | sample SepL2225m_MetaG_FD_155481 | JGI IMG/M metagenome (GOLD analysis project Ga0194062, IMG submission 155481) | Anoxic zone freshwater microbial communities from boreal shield lake in IISD Experimental Lakes Area, Ontario, Canada - Sep2016-L224-25m | ecosystem: Environmental > Aquatic > Freshwater >... | reverse complement strand
GTCTGAATATAAATTGATCTTTTTTTGAGTAATCTGGTATTGTAATCTTGGAATTGATTTTTCTATATTCTTATATTTGTTCCCTTACCTGATTTCCTTATGAATGTCATCCTTGTCCTTGTTGGTTTCAGTCTGCTGGTCGCTTTGTTAGGGTTGGGCGCTTTTTTCTGGTCAGTCCGGAGCGGGCAGTACGATGATCCCTACGGTTCATCGGTAAGGATATTATTTGATGATGAACGGCCTGAACAGGCTGAAGCTGCGCATACAGTCGCCAATGAAACTGCAAAATCTAACCAATCATAGATACTATGGAAAACCAAACCTTTTATTACGACAACAAAATTGTCAAGTATTTCGCCTATGCCACTTTGTTCTGGGGTGTCATCGGGATGGTCGTGGGACTTCTGCTGTCAATGCAGTTCATCTGGCCTGATCTGTCGTTCGGAATCCCATACACTACATTTGGGAGAATCCGTCCGATTCACACTAATGCAGTGATCTTCGCTTTTGTCGGAAATGGAATGTTCATGGGAGTTTACTATTCGCTTCAGCGTTTATGTAAAGCCAGGATGTTCAGTGATATTCTCAGCATGATCAATTTCTGGGGATGGCAGCTGATCATTGTTGCTGCAGCGCTAACGTTTGCCTTTGGTTTTACCACCGGCAAGGAGTATGCTGAACTGGAGTGGCCCATCGACCTTTTGGTTGCCGTGGTCTGGATTGTTTTTGGTTATAACATGATCGGAACAATTATCAAGCGCCGTACCAGGCATATCTATGTTGCAATCTGGTTTTATCTTGCAACGTTCGTCACGGTGGCTGTGTTGCATGTAGCAAACAGCATTGAGATCCCGATCACCTTGTTCAAATCCTACATTGTTTATGCAGGTGTTCAGGATGCTCTGGTACAGTGGTGGTACGGGCATAATGCCGTAGCATTTTTTCTCACCACTCCTTTCCTTGGACTGATGTATTATTATCTTCCGAAGGCAGCCAACCGTCCTATATATTCTTACAGGCTGTCGATCGTACATTTCTGGGCCCTGATCTTTTTGTATATCTGGGCAGGTCCTCACCATCTGATTTATTCTGCTTTACCTAACTGGACACAGTCGCTTGGTGTTGTATTCTCGGTAATGCTTATCGCCCCTTCATGGGGAGGTATGGTGAACGGCTTGCTCACCTTGCGCGGGGCATGGGACAAGGTTCGTGAAGACCCGGTTTTAAAATTCATGGTTGTTGCCGTGACTGCTTACGGTATGTCAACGTTCGAAGGTCCGATGATGTCGACCAAGACCGTGAATGCGATATCACATTTCACCGACTGGACTGTTGGTCATGCACATATCGGCGCTCTCGGATGGAATGGGTTTCTGGTGTTTGCTGTTCTTTACTGGCTTATACCCAGGATATTCCAAACCAACCTCTATTCTAAGAAAATGGCCAATACTCATTTCTGGATCGGAACCCTGGGTATTGTGTTCTATGCCGTTCCGCTTTACTGGGGAGCTATCACCCAGTTCCTGATGTGGAAAGAGTTCACTCCCGAAGGTTTTCTCAAATATCCCAATTTCCTTGAGACTGTTACTCAGCTCAAGCCAATGTATGCTGCACGATCAATCGGAGGGGCTCTATATATTACTGGTGTCGTATTGGGTATTTACAACCTGATTGTGACCATCCGCGGGGGTAATTTCCTGGCCGAAGAAGCTGCATCTGCACCTGCACTTGAAGCTGTTTCCGGTAAACGTGCATCAGGCGAAGGCGCACACCGCTGGCTTGAGCGCAGGCCGATCCAGTTTACCATTGTAGCTTTGATTGCTATTCTGATAGGCGGGATTATCGAAATCGTGCCTCTTTACCTGGTCAAAACGAATATTCCAACTATAGCCAGCGTGAAACCATATACGCCTCTTGAGCTTCAGGGCCGCGACATTTACGTCCGCGAGGGTTGTTATACCTGCCATTCACAGCAGGTACGTCCGTTCCGTTCCGAAACCGAGCGTTACGGACAGTATGCCAAAGCCGGCGAGTATGTATATGACCATCCATTTCAGTGGGGTTCCAAACGCAACGGCCCGGATCTTTCAAGGGAAGGTGTTGTGAGCGGAAAACAGTACAAACCGAATTCCTGGCATTACAACCATATGCTGAATCCTCAGAAACTCAATGCACAATCGATTATGCCGGTTTATAAATGGCTTATTTCAGATGATCTCGATATCAGTACCACCCCCAGAAAAATCAGGGTGATGCAGATGTTGGGGGTACCTTATGCACCCGGATATGATATTACAGCCAACGATGACCTGATGAAGCAGGCTGAATTGATTTCGGCGGACCTGAAATCACAGGGTATTGATTGCGCTCCGAACAAGGAGATCATAGCTATGATTGCCTATTTGCAGCGGCTGGGTGTTGATATTCATTCGGCAGGATTGTCAGCTCCTTCTGTAAACCCCGTTAAATAATCTAAGAGCTATGTTTAACCAGGTTTTTCAGTCAGTCAGCGGCATCAATAATTACGGACTGATTTCGACGATTATATTCATTGTATTCTTTACCGCGGTGGTTTTGCATGCTTTTTCGATAAAGAAGCAGGACTTGTCGGAATTCAGCCGCCTGCCTTTTGAGGACGAAACAAAAGATTCAAATGAAGTTTAAGATTTAAAAAAATTACCATGGAAATCAATGATAAAAATCCAGTTGAAAAAGATGAACTCACCGGAGATAAACTGTTATCAGGGCATGACTATGACAATATCAGGGAGCTGGATAACCGTCTTCCTAAATGGTGGTTATGGTTATTTATCATCACCATTGTTTATGCAGTGATCTATTTGTTCGTTTTTGATGTGATCAAGATCGCTCCGCACCAGGAAGCTGAATATGCCAACGAAATGGCTGCAGCCGGTTCTGTTGCTCCCACGCCCCAGGCAATGGTTTTCGATACAACGATGGTGCCTTTGACCGACCAGGCCGCCCTGGATGCAGGGAAGGCACTGTTCGACAAGAACTGTGTTGTTTGTCACAAGGCTTTGGGACAAGGCCTTGTAGGACCGAATCTCACCGATAATTTCGCGATTCACGGCTGCAGTTATTTTAACCTGCTCACCGTCATTGCCAATGGTGTACCCGAAAAGGGAATGATATCCTGGAAAACACAGCTGACCAAAGACCAGATCATCCAGGTTACCAGTTACACCATGACGCTTAAAGGCATGAATCCTCCAGATCAGAAGGCACCTCAGGGTGATCCTTGCAAGTGAAATGAAACAGGAAGATACTCAGTCCAGCTTTCGCGACAGGTTATACACTATTGACGAAAGCGGAAAACGCCTTTGGGTTTTTGCGAAAAAACCCAAAGGCCTGCTTACACGCTGGAGGAATATTACCGGGATTCTCCTTCTGGCCTTCTTTTTTATTGCTCCTTTTATTAAAGTCAAGGGGGAACAATTTCTTCTGTTCGATTTGCTGAACAGGAAGTTCGTCGTTTTCGGCGTTCAGTTCTGGCCTCAGGATTTTCAGCTGTTTTTTGTAGGGATGATAGCCATGATCGTGTTTGTTATCCTGTTCACGGCGACATACGGACGGCTTTGGTGCGGATGGGCCTGCCCTCAGACTGTTTTCATGGAAGTGTTATTCCGCAGGATAGAATACTGGATAGAAGGTGATTTTCGGAAACAGAAGGAGCTGGATGCGATGCCATGGACCAGCACTAAAATCTTTAAGAGAACCCTGAAGCATGTCGTTTTTTATGCTCTTTCGTTTATCATAGGGAATTTGTTCCTGGTTTACCTCATCGGATCGGATGTATGGTACAAACTGATCACCGACCCGCCTTCAGAACATCTTGTCGGACTTACCATTATGGCGGTATTTTCGTTCGTCTTTTATTTTATTTTCTCATGGTTCCGCGAACAGGTATGCACGATTGTTTGTCCATACGGCCGTTTGCAGGGGGTTTTGCTTGATCCTTCCACAGTGGTCATCTCCTATGATTACAAGAGGGGAGAAGAACGTGGGCTTCTGAGAAAATCAGAAAACAGAAAGGAAACCACCAAAGGAGATTGTATAGACTGCCGGCAATGCGTAAATGTGTGTCCCACGGGTATCGATATACGCAACGGCACCCAGCTCGAGTGTATTAACTGCGCCTGCTGTATTGATGAATGCAATGAGATGATGAGGTCGGTAGGTTTCAGACCAGGCCTGATCCGTTATTCTTCCGAAAAAATGATTGCCGAAGGAAAACCCTGGAAATTCACTTTGCGATCGGCTGCTTACACTCTTGTATTAGCCGTCTTATTATGTGCTTTTGGAATATTCCTCATCGGGAGGAACCCTGTGGAAGCTACCATTATGCGTTCTCCTGGTACTCTGTTTCAGGATATGGGCGATGGAAAGATCGCGAATCTATACGACCTCAAGGTTGTTAATAAAACCAGTGATGATCTGCCCCTGGTGATTAAGCTTCTGACAGTTAAAGGTGAAGTAAAGATCATTGGAAATGACCCCGTGGTCAGGAAGAAGACCCTTGGGGAGGCGGTATTTTTCATTATCCTCGACCGCAAAGATATTCCGGAAGGGAAGATGGAAGTCAAAGTTGGAATTTTCAGCGGAGGCAGGATGCTCGACCAGACCAAAGCCACGTTTTTTGGACCTGATAAATAACACATATGAAGTTTAACTGGGGTACCGGGATTTTTATCGTCATTGTGGTTTTTATGGCCGCGTGTATTGCGTTTTTTATTTTCGCCAGCCGGCAGGAAAATACTCTGGTCGAGAGCGATTATTATGCCAAAGGCCTCAGGTACGAAGAAGTGCTGCAGAAGATCCGAAACACGGCTGCTTTGCAACAGCCGCCTTTGATACAGCTGAGGAAGGAATCGCTGGTGATAAAGTATCCGTTGGAACTCAAGGGGAATATCGTAAAAGGAACAGTATACTTTTACCGTCCTTCCGAAAAAAAATTCGACCAGTTTATCACTCTCGCATTCGATACCGCTATGATACAACAGATCCCGGTTGTGTTACTTCATAAAGGGAAATATATTGTAAAGCTCGACTGGACTATGAAAAACAAGCCCTACTATTTCGAAAAAGAAATCTCCGTAGAATAATGGTCATGCTTCAGGCTTTTTTACTTGGTCTGCTTGGAAGTCTTCATTGTGCCGGCATGTGCGGTCCTGTTGCGCTTGCTTTGCCGGTGAAACAAAACAGCTGGGGTACGCGTCTGCTGAGTAGTTTGCTGTACAATTCGGGCCGGATTTTTACTTATGCCGCTCTGGGTTTTTTGCTCGGACTTCTTGGCATGGGTTTATTCCTATGGGGGATACAGAGGTGGGTTTCGGTCGGGCTTGGTGCGATCATGGTTTCAGTCGTTATTCTGCCGTTATTGCTGAATAATATCTGGTTGAAGTCCGGCTTACAGTGGAACATATCAGCTTATAAGAAAGTTTTCGGTAAGCTGTTTGGACAGCGTTCATACCTTTCGGTATTTATGATCGGATTGCTGAACGGACTTCTTCCCTGCGGCCTTGTTTACCTTGCTTTGGCCGGGGCAGTCGTCAGCAATAGTCCGGCCGACGGAGCAGTGTATATGTTTCTTTTCGGACTCGGAACGATCCCCGTATTGTTAGCAGTGACTTTAGCAGGAAACATCATCGGATTAAAGTTTAGGAACAGAGCCCGGAAAATCATTCCTTATGTAATTGTTTTTATCGGCATTTTATTCATCCTCAGGGGGCTTAATCTCGGGATCCCCTATATCAGTCCGAAAATGGAACCGAAAAAGAGCGTCCCTGCATGTTGTCAGGGTGAATGATTGATGATATTTTAGCAAAATACCTTATTTTTGTGCAACGAAACAATAAAACTAAAAAACTCAGATTATGAAACGAATTGCTATTCATTTAGTTTCAGTCATTGCCGTAGGCGTGATACTTACATCCTGCGGAGGCGGAAGTCAGCCTGCCACTGAACAAAAAACTGCTGCCAGTACTATCCCTGCCGATGTTCAGGCTATGATGCCTAAAGGCGAACAGATTTACAAAGCTAAATGTGTTGTTTGCCACCAGGCTACAGGCATGGGTGTCGAAAATGTGTTCCCTCCTTTAGCTAATTCTGATTATCTTTTGGCCGACAAGGTCCGTGCTGTAGCTCAGACTCTGAACGGGTCTAAGATTGAGATGATCGTTAACGGAAAGAAATACACACAGGAGATGCTTCCCCAGGTCGATACCAAGGAGGATGCTGTTGCCGTGATCAATTACGTTCTGAACAATTTCGGAAACAACGGAGGTTATGTGACTCTTGATGGAGTCAAAAGTGTCGAGATCAAGCCTCGCACAGCTGCACCTGCGAAGTAAACGAAAGAAAAACCTGAGAAAAAAGCTCCTGAAAACGGGGCTTTTTTTTACCAGCTTCCGCCGGCTCCGCCGCCGCCGAAGCTTCCACCACCGAAACCTCCGAATCCACCACCTCCGCCTCCGCCTCCGCCAAACCCGGAGCCTGAGGAGAAGCTGTTAAAACTGCCGCTATGGCCGCTGCCCGATGAACCCAGCATCCATAATGCCATCCACCACGGCAGGCTCTTGCCTACCGAATGCGAGCTAGAACGGCTGGAACGAATGGCAAAAAGCACAACGAGCAGGATGATCACAGGAACGATAAGTCCGATGGGGCCTGCATCATGTTTTTTAGTATACTGGTTAGCGGTATATTTTCCTTTCGCCAGATCTATCATCACCGTGGTAGCGGCATCAATACCGCCGTAATAATCGCCGTCCCTGAAACGCGGGATCATTTCATTGTCGACTATCCTTTTGCATATGGCGTCGGGAATGACATCCTCCAGCCCATACCCTGAGGCAACATAGGCTTCGCCTTTTTCTGAAGCATTTTTGGGTTTGACCAGAATTACAGCTCCGTTGTTTTTTCCTTTCTGGCCTACGCCCCATTTTTGGGCCAGACGGTAAGTGAAATCAGCTTTATCGTAACCGTTAAGTGATTTTACAATGACAACGGCGATCTGAGTCGAAGTGGAATCGTTAAAGTCAACCAGCTTACGCTCAAGAGCTGCAAGCTGGTCGGGTGCGAGGGTAGCTGTAAAATCGTTCACCAGCCTTGGAGGTGACGGTCGGTCAGGAATATCCTGAGCCCCGGCCGGAAATGCAAAAGCTATCAGCAATAAAAGGGAAATAATTTTCAGGATTTTCATGGTTGCAGCTTAGTTTTTACCGAAAGAGATCTCGTCGGAAAGCTCATTTTTATCATTTTCAAGATAGGGGAAGTGCTTTTTAAGCTGCTCACCGGAAGAAGAGATGGCATGGATAAGTCCTTCGGCGAACCTGTTCTCCTTGAAATCTTCAAGCATCTTATGTTTGATCCGGTCCCAGAAATTTTCAGGAACAACTTTATGGATACCGTTGTCGCCGAGAATAGCAAATTTTTTGCTTCTCACTGCAAGGTAGACCAGCACCCCGTTCCGGAGCTTGGTTTTATTCATACCAAGCTGTTTGAACAAAAAGGCGGCACGGTCAAGCACATCCCCTTTCAGGGTGTTCTCAAGATGAACCCGGATCTCGCCGGAAGTCATATGCTCCGCTTCGGCAATAGCTGTGGTTATTGCCTTTTGTTGTTCGGGGCTGAAAAAATCCCTGGCTGTTTCGCCCATGACTGCATGATTTGACCCCGGCGAAGTTACCGGGGAGTTTAAATCTTTTCTCAGAACTTTACTTCGGGGGCTTTCTCAGCGCCCTGGACTGCTTTGAAAAAGGCCTTTTCCTTAAATCCGAACATGCCCGCAAAAATGTTCGAAGGGAACCTCTTTACCTGGATGTTGTAGTCCTGAACCACCTCGTTGAACTTCATGCGTTCAACAGTGATCCTGTTTTCGGTGCCTTCAAGCTGGGCCTGAAGCTCGCTGAAATTTTGTGTCGCCTTGAGTTGAGGATAATTTTCGGTAACCATCATCAGCCTGGAAAGTGTTGAACTGAGGTTGTCCTGGGCCGACTGAAACCTCTGAATTGAGGCTTCATCCAGATTTTTCGGGCTGATTGTCACCTTGGTGGCACTGGCTCTTGCCTCGATCACATCGGTGAGTGTTTTCTGCTCGAAATTGGCAACACCCTTTACCGTATTTACCAGGTTCGGAATAAGGTCCGAACGCCGCTGGTATACATTCTCGACCTGGGCCCACTGCTGCTGAACGACCTGATCTTTGGTTATCAGGTTATTGTAAGAGCTCTGGCCCCACGAGAAAAGAAGTAACGCAGCCAGAACGACTACGATCAGAATGATCCAACCTTTACTGAGTTTCATGGTTTTTGTTTTAGGTTTCTATTGATCCCTGAGTGCCGTTTCAGGCACTCAGGAGGAATTATCGGTATATCGTCAAATTATCAAATAAGACGTAAATATAGCAAAATTTACAGTTTAAACACTTTCAATATTGCGCTTAATGAATTCCGAAAGGTACTTCCCTTTCAAAAGGTTCTGTGCCAGCAAAGCCAGGTCGAAAAGCTGTCTTACGATTTCAGCCTGTTTTCCACCGTCAGCCTCAATTAAAAGTCTGCCGATCTTAGGATGGTTTGAATTTACAACCAGGTTGTATTTCTCAGGCATAGTCCCCATAAAACCGTAACCGCCGCCCAGCGCACTCATGTCTTTCATCCTTCGCATAAACTCGTCCTGGGTGATCAGCAGGGGAGCTTCTTTCTCGCTCAGGCTTTCGAATACAATAGTGTAACGGTCTTTGTCGATCTGCTTCTCCATCATCTCTTTCAGTGATTTATGCTGATCTTCACTGAGTTTCGAGGGCATGGCATCCTGTTTCTCAATGAGTTTGTCAACCGTATTGGAATCGATACGGGTAAACCTCGACTTCTCGAATTTCTGTTCCAGCGTATTCACGAAATGAGTATCGATAATCCCATCCAGCACCAACACATCATACCCCCTGTCCTTTACAGCATCGATAAAGCTGAACTGCTCATCGGTATTGCTTGCATATAAATAAACGAGGTTGTCGTTTTTGTCCTTTTGATGGTCCTTGATCTTGTTTTCGTACTCCTCAAACGTGAAATATTTTCCATCGGTATTCTTAAACAGGCAGAATTTTTTAGCCCTGTCGTAAAATTCAGGTTCCGATATAATACCGTATTCAATGAAAACCTTGATGTCGTCCCATTTGGCTTCAAAGTCGGCCCTGTTTTCCTTGAAAAGTGATTCCAGTTTATCGGCCACTTTTTTGGTAATATGATTACTGATCTTTTTTACATTGGGATCAGACTGAAGGTAGGAACGCGAAACATTCAGAGGGATATCGGGGGAGTCAAGCACTCCGTGGAGAAGAGTAAGGAACTCAGGGACAATGCCTTCCACCGAATCAGTAACAAAAACCTGGTTACTGTAAAGCTGGATCTTGTTTTTTTGAACCTCGAGCGTCTTCTTTACTTTGGGGAAGTATAAAATCCCGGTAAGGCTGAATGGATAGTCAACATTCAGGTGAATGTGGAACAGAGGCTCCTCAAAAGTATATGGATACAGCTCGCGGTAGAAACTTTTATAATCTTCGTCTTTGAGATCAAGGGGTTTCTTTCTCCATAAAGGATCCGTATTGTTGATTATCCTTGGCTTTTCTATTTCAACTTCCTTGTCATTGCCTTTATCGTCTTTTTCGCCAGCTACCTTCTCCCAGGACTTTTCGCTGCCAAAATGGATGGGCACAGGCAGGAACTTGCAATATTTCTTCAGGATCTCGAGGATCTTGTATTCTTCGAGATAATCTTTGGAATCATCAGCAATATGCAGAATAATCTCAGTGCCCCTGTCTTTCTTCTTGCTGTCCTCCATGGTGTAATCTGGACTCCCGTCACATTCCCAGAGCACAGCAGCGGTTTCGCCTTCGGTTTTATAGGTCTTGGTATGGATCTCGACTTTGTCGGAGACCATGAAGCCCGAATAAAAACCCAGTCCGAAATGACCAATGATGGCATTCATCTCAGCTTCCGATTTCGTTTTAAACTCGCTGATGAACTCTTCGGCACTTGAAAAAGCGATCTGGTTGATGTACTTATCAACTTCCTCGGCTGTCATCCCGATACCCTTGTCTTTTACCGAAATGGTTTTTCTCTTCTCATTGACCTTCACTTCAATAGTAAGGTCTCCGAGTTCTCCGGTGAATTTCCCCATCGAAGCGAGGGTTTTCAGTTTCTGGGTTGCATCAACTGCATTTGAGATGAGTTCACGTAAAAAAATCTCATGTTCCGAATACAGGAACTTCTTAATAATGGGGAAAATGTTCTCAGTCTGAACATTGATCTTGCCTTTCTGCATAGTATTCTGTCTTTTTATTAGTGTTTGTTTTTCAGCGATGCCGGATGGCGATCTACCTCTACAGATAGATCCCGGCAGGATTGCGATATGCACAAATCAAGTGCCATTGTCAAATTCTGCCAAAATGTCAAACCGGTTTGTTCCGGGGATGAAATATTTTTCATTTCCCTGACAGCTGAGAGAATAAATTTCTAAATTTACAGGGTATTTGCTGCTGCAAGTTAACACTTAAAACTACCCTTATGACTGGTATCGATTGGAAGAGCCTGCCCTTCGGTTATTTCAGGACCGATTACAACGTACGATCGTATTATAAAGACGGTAAGTGGAGTCCTTTGGAAGTCACCGACTCGGAATATATCAACATGCACATGGCTGCGACCTGTCTGCATTACGGACAGGAAGCTTTTGAGGGACTGAAAGCATTTACGGGGGCTGATGGCCGTATCCGTATTTTTCGTTTGGAAGAGAACGGAAAGCGGATGAACAATTCTGCTGTCGGATTGATCATGCCTGAGATTCCTGCTGAAATGTTCAGGGAAGCGGTACTGAAAGTAGTTCAGCTCAATAAGAAATATATCCCCCCTTACGGGGAGGGTGCATCATTATATATACGTCCGCTGCTTATCGGCACCGGTGCGGAAGTCGGGGTAAAGCCTGCCAAAGAGTATATGTTTATTGTATTTGTAGGGCCGGTAGGTCCTTATTTCAAGGAAGGTTTTAATCCGGTTAAGATGCAGATCGTGAGGGATGTAGACCGTGCAGCCCCACTGGGGACAGGTAATATCAAAGTGGGAGGGAATTATGCGGCCAGCCTCAGAGCCAGTGTACGTGCACATGACGAAGGCTTTGCCTCCTGTATTTTCCTTGATGCAAAAGAAAAGAAGTACATAGACGAAGCAGGGCCTGCTAACTTTTTCGGGATTAAAGGCAACAGTTATGTGACTCCCAAATCATATTCCATTTTGCCTTCGATAACGAATATGTCGTTACGCACCCTGGCTGAGGATCTTGGAATGAATATCGAGGTGAGACCTGTTGCGGTTGAGGAACTTTCAGAGTTTGACGAGGTGGGCGCCTGCGGCACTGCGGCGGTGATTTCTCCAATCGGAGCTATTCATGACAGAGATACAGGCAGGATATATCAGTACTGCAAAGAAGGCAGGGCAGGAAAGGTTTCCATGAAGCTATACAATCTTCTGCGCGACATGCAGGACGGTAAATCGCCCGACAGGTTCGGGTGGATCACCTTCGTTGAATAATTCTCAGTAGGTTAATAAATCATTTAAGGAGTTCCTGCATCTCCTTTTGCATCTTCCCGGCTTCTTCCCTTGCTTTTTCAGCGAAATCAGGACCATTGGATGCATAGATGATATTACGGCTTGAGTTTACAAGCAGTCCGCAGTCTTTTGTAAGGCCATATTTTGCAACTTCCTGCAAACTCCCGCCCTGGGCGCCTACACCGGGGACAAGTAAAAAATGATCCGGGACGATCTTTCTGATATCGGCAAGCATCTCAGCTTTTGTAGCACCGACGACATACATCATATTTTCCAGGCTTCCCCATTGTTTGGATTTACTAAGGACCTGTTCAAATAATCTGGTTCCCTCCTGAGTAAAGAACTGGAAATCCTCGGCGCCTTTGTTGGAAGTAAGTGCAAGCACGACGATCCATTTCGAAGGGTAGGAGAGAAAGGGTTTAACCGAATCTTCGCCCATATATGGAGCTACGGTCACAGCATCAAATTCTAGGCCCGAAGAAGCCTGGTCGAACATTGCCCTGGCATATTGCTGGGATGTATTGCCTATATCGCCCCGTTTAGCATCGGCAATGGTAAAAGCCCTGCCCGGGTAATTCCCGTTAATGTAGTTTATCGTTTTGGTCAGACTTGCCCAGCCCTTGACGCCGTAGCATTCATAAAATGCCAGGTTGGGTTTGTATGCAACAGCCAGGTCGATGGTTGCATCGATAATCGCTTTGTTGAATTCGAAAATAGGATCTTCCAGTGACTTCAGATGCTGGGGCATCTTGCTGATATCGGTATCAAGGCCGATGCAGAGGAAGGACTGTTTACTGCGGATAAGGTTGATGAGTTCCTGGCGGGTCATGGGAATTAGGATTTATTATGTACGAGGTACGATGTACAATGTAAGATGTGCGATTTACGAGTTATGATTTGATTTTCCATTTCTGATTTCGCTACTTCGCTACTTCGCTACTTAACTTACGGCTTCCTTTAGTCTTTCGGCATTCTCGGCCAGCTGAAGTGCGTCGATCAGAGGCTGCACATCCCCGTCAAGAACAACCGGAAGGTTATAAATTGTCATATTGATACGGTGGTCGGTAACGCGGCTTTGGGCATAGTTATAGGTGCGTATTTTGGCTGAACGGTCGCCGGTGGAAACCATGGTTTTCCGTTTTTTCGAGATCTCGTCGAGATATTTCTGGTGCTCCCTCTCGTACAGTCTGGTTCTGAGCACTTTCATTGCTTTCTCAAAATTCTTGATCTGGGACTTCTCATCCTGGCAGCTTGCGACAATACCGGAGGGAATGTGGGTAAGACGGATGGCAGAGTAAGTCGTATTGACGCTCTGACCGCCAGGACCTGAAGAGCAGAAAGTGTCTTTTCGCACGTCGCTTTGCTTGATCTCCACGTCAAACTCATCCGCCTCCGGTAAAACTGCGACAGTTGCAGCAGAAGTATGAACTCTGCCCTGGGTCTCGGTTTGGGGAACCCTTTGAACCCGGTGAACCCCCGATTCGTATTTCATTTGTCCGTAAGCCCCCTCACCGATGACATTGAAAATAATTTCCTTATAGCCGCCCATGGTCCCTTCAGAGAAATCGATCAGCTCGATCTTCCATTTGCGGGCTTCACAATATTTAGAATACATCCGGTATAGGTCGCCGGCAAAAATACTGGCTTCATCACCTCCCGTCCCGGCACGGATCTCCACCACGGCATTTTTGCCATCCTCAGGATCCACGGGGATAAGCATTAATCTCACATCTTCTTCCAGCTTCTCTTTGTCACTGCTCAGGGTCTCAATTTCTTCTTTTGCCATGGCCCGGAATTCCTCATCTTTTTCATTATAAAGGATATCCCTGGCGTGTTCCATATTCGAAATTATGCTCTTATACCTTTCGTAAGCTTCCATCAGGGGCGTAAGCTCCTTGAAATCCTTGTTCAGTTTGATATAACGTTTCATATCACTGATCACATCAGGATCGCTCATCTCCTTCTGTATATCATCGAATTTAAGCTTTATCGCTTCCAGTTTATCTAACATCCTGTATGGCTCCTCCTTTCGGGCTGCAAAGGTAGTAAAAGATGTGCGATGTACGATGTACGATGTACGATTGCGTTAATGCGTTCTGCGTTATTGCGTACATCGTACATCGTACATCAGTAGGAGAACTCTCCGAATTCTGAAACGATAGTAAGTTTTGGGGAAGCGGAATCCTGTACATGCCCGATAATCCTGGCTTCAAGGTTAAATGAGCCGGCAATTTCAATGATTTTCTGAGCTATCTCTTTGGGAACGTACAGTTCCATACGATGTCCCATATTGAATACTTTGTACATCTCATTCCATGGGGTTGAAGATTGTTCCTGAATGAGCCGGAAAAGGGGAGGGGTAGGGAACAGATTGTTCTTTATAATATGCAGATCATCGATAAAATGCATCACTTTGGTTTGGCCGCCACCGCTGCAGTGGATCATGCCGTGAATATCGTTTCTGAAATTCTCCAGAACCGTTTTAATTACCGGAGCATAGGTCCGGGTAGGAGAAAGTAGGAGTTTTCCAACAGTAACCCCCTCGATTTCTGATTGATCTTTCAGGCTTTTAGTCCCCGAATAAACCAGTTCGCGGGGCACTGCCGGGTCGAAGCTTTCAGGAAAGGAGATTTCGTATTTTTTTGATAATACATCATGCCGGGCCGATGTGAGTCCGTTGCTGCCAATGCCTCCGTTATATCCTTTTTCGTATGAAGTCTGCCCGAACGAAGATAGTCCTACGATAAGATCACCGGCTTGTATGTGCGCATTATCGATGACCTCGCTGCGCCTCATCCGGCAGCTTACAGTAGAATCGACAATTATTGTACGTACCAGGTCGCCCACATCGGCAGTTTCGCCTCCGGTTGACCAAATGCTGATCCCATGAGACCGCATCGAAGCAAGGAATGCCTCAGTACCTGCGATAATTTCCGAGATCACTTCGCCCGGGATCAGGTTTTTGTTCCTGCCGATTGTTGAAGATAAAAGGATGTTGCCGGTTGCCCCAACACAGAGTAAATCGTCAAGGTTCATCACGATGGCGTCCTGAGCAATCCCTTGCCATACCGAAAGATCTCCGGTTTCTTTCCAGTACAGGTAAGCCAGTGACGACTTAGTCCCTGCACCGTCGGCATGCATGATATTACACCAGGCTTCATCGCCCCCGAGGATGTCGGGGATGATCTTACAAAAAGCCTTGGGGAAGAGTCCTTTGTCAATGTTTTTTATGGCAGAGTGAACGTCTTCTTTATCAGAAGAAACACCTCTTTTGTCATATCTTGACATATCATTCATAGGTCAATCAAAGATCAGCTGGCCGGCGCTGTCGTCGACATGATAGTTGCCGAATTTCTTAAGTGTAGTTGCGCCAAAAACAAAAGTCCCGTGGATCTTGCTGTTTACAGTGACTTTCAGATCCTTCACGGTATTTTTAGCTATGCGGATTTCTTTAATTGTGATAATGGCTTTTTCGCTGATGCTCTTTTCATGGATCAGTTTGGTGGCATCGCCTTCAAAGTCGTTTTTGTCAATCAAACCGTCTTTTAGCAGAGCGAACGCCTGGGCAGCAGTGATATAAAACTCTTTTTCAGTAGGGTCATAAGTAAACGCGCTGCTTATTCCATTAACAAAGCAGAATCCGGAGTACAGACCGTCTTTAAGCTTGCTCAGCGTTGTGCCATTGACTTCAGGAGCCACGACGACCTCGATCTTGGCTGTTCCCTGGGTCTTGGATATAGTGGACTTAGGAACAAAATCATTCCTTAGCACAGTAAATTCGGTACGGCGGTTGAGCTGATGGGCGGCTTCCTTGACTGCTGTATTGGGGAGCAGATTGATGACCGAGTCGTTAAGGGCTGTTCCGGTAAGAAAGGTATATTCTTCGCGGGTGATGTCTTTTGTCAGAACACGGGGCACTCTTTCACC
>Ga0194062_1000574_pt1 | contig 15576 bp, 24 predicted proteins | sample SepL2225m_MetaG_FD_155481 | JGI IMG/M metagenome (GOLD analysis project Ga0194062, IMG submission 155481) | Anoxic zone freshwater microbial communities from boreal shield lake in IISD Experimental Lakes Area, Ontario, Canada - Sep2016-L224-25m | ecosystem: Environmental > Aquatic > Freshwater >... | reverse complement strand
GATCGGAGGTGTAGGGCTCAGATGCCTACCCCCGGGAGAACTCGTGGCTGAGCTCGGGGCGGGGCTATTGGGGGGCTGTTGGGAGCTGGAGGGGTGCTCTGGAACCACTGGGCTGATCACCACCACGGCAGCCGGTTTCTGGGTGATAGCCCTGCGTTGGTGTTTCGGGTCTTGGGAGAGGCGGGGAGGGTGTTGGACCCGTTAGATCCTGAGACGGCTGATCGGGATAGGGCCTTACATTCAAGGTGGTTATCGGGTCCGTGTAAGAAGTCTGCTGCTTGCAGCTAAACTCTGAGATGTAAGTCTCCGAGGAGTGTTCGCTGGAATCGCAACTCAATCGGGCGAGTGTTCTGCGGAAGGCAACGGGCGCAAGAGGTTGGTTCGCGGAACCATCTAAAGATTAGCTTGGCCCGCCTGAAGGCTGCTTGTTGAGACAAAGTTGACGGAGGGTGTTTCCGTAGCTACGGTAAAGTGTGCAGTTCGATTTCGACCCAGACAAGGACGCGACCAATCTGGGCAAGCACGGCCTCTCCTTGGCGGCCGCAGCTGAGCTCGGTTGGGAAGCAGCACTCATTTGGCTTGATGATCGGGCTGACTATGGTGAAGTAAGGATGGTTGCCTTGGCTCCAATTGGAGACATACTCTATTTGTAGCCTTTGTAGATCGCGAGTCGACAAGGAGAATTATTAGTCTACGCAGAGCCAATCGCCGTGAGGTCAACCACTATGTCAAAGCCATTAAAGAAGATCAGCCTGAGGATGCCGACATTTGAGGAAGATCAGTTGATTACAGCGGCAGCGGAATCGGATCCTGACGCCCTTCCGCTTACAGACGAGCAGATGAGCGCAATGGTCCCCATTCGCGTGCTTCGCGGACGTCCAAAGTTGGCAAATAAAAAACAGCTAGTTTCAATCCGATATAGCCCTGAGGTTATTGACTATTTCAGGGCTTCTGGAGCTGGTTGGCAAGCTCGTATGGATGCTGTGCTGAAGGACTATGTTGAAGCTCACTCCACTGGCGATGCGAAGGGGGCCTAACATCAAGATTCAGAAGACGGGAGCGGAGGTAACTGCCAATTCCAAAATTTCAGCCCGCTTCTGATCTTGAGCGTTGAATCGTCTAGGGCCCGATGCTGGTGGCCTGTTCTCGAGCCATGCACCACTACTCCATACCCCCAACCTCCGTTCTGCTGGCTGCGATCAGTTGCCTGGCCTCGATCTGCCCGCTGCCGGTGTTAGCTGCATCGACCGATGCCTGGGCTGCGCACCGGCAGGAGGTAACGAAGGCCTGCATCCGCGCCAGCGGCCTGTTGGATGCACGGCTGGTGGGCAGCGTGATCAGCTTCGACGACAGCGTGGGCCGCAGCGCGGCGCTGATCGCCGGCCGCTATCCCCAGGCCCACATGGCCCGGGCCAAAGGCCTGAGCCTCTGCCTTTTCGACAGGCGCACCCGCACGGCCCAGGCCACACCGGCAGACGACTGGCGCTGAGGAAAAGGGATGGCGGGGAATCCTGAACCTGACCGCCTCCCATCGATGAACAGCCCAAACTGCCCAGCCGGACAAATCCAGCGGTATCGCGAACTGCTGCAGACACGCCACTACGCCCTCCGCACGGTGAAGACGTACGAGCAGTGGCTGCGGCGTTTCCTCCGCTTTCATGGCATGCGTCACCCACGGGAGATGGGCAGCGCTGAGGTGAATGCCTTTCTTACCCACTTAGCTGTGGAGGAGCAGGTGAGCCTCCACCCAGAACCAGGCACTGGCGGCATTGCTGTTTTTCTACAGGGACCTGCTGGAAAGGAACCTGGAACTGGAGGGGGTGGTACGGGCCCGAACGCGCCAGCGACTACCGGTGGTGCTCAGCGAGACAGAGGTGCGAGCCGTGCGACAACGACTCGAGGGCGACGTTGCCCTGGTGGTGGGGCTTCTGTATGGCAGTGGGCTGCGATTGATGGAGGCCCTGAGACTGTGAGTCAAGGATCTGGACTTCCAGCGGCGAGAACTCACGGTGCGCGACGACAAGGGCGGCAAAGACCGCCTGCTGAAGGTGCGCTACCTGCATGAAAATGACCTGGCATCTGGCTGGGGGCGCGTGCTGATGCCCTTCGCGCTGGCAAGGAGATATCCCTCTGCCAACCGCGAATGGGGCTGGCAGTGGGTGTTCCCCCAGCAGAACCGCTGGTGCGATAAGGAATCAGGTGCCCAGGGGCGCCACCACCTCGATCCGAGCGTGGTGCAGAAGGCCGTGAAGCGGGCCATGGCTGACGCCAGGGTGAGCAAAGCGGCCAGCTGCCACACATTACGCCACTCTTTTGCGACGCACCTTCTTGAGCGCGGGCAGGACATCCGCACCATCCAGGAACTTCTGGGCCAAAGGACGTGAGCACCACAATGATCTACACCCACGTGCTCAACCGTGGACCTCTCGGGGTACATAGCCCAGCGGACTTTGTGTAGCAACTCGAACAGGTGGTTCGCGGACCCGTGAACCAGGGTGATGCAAGTGCAGACTTGGCTCCAAACTCTATGCTGGGACAGCACTTACGAGGTATGCCTAGGAGCAGATGATTGTGGTTCACGGAAAGCACAGGCACAGTGAGCGTGGTTCACGGAACCTGCCAATAAAGAGTTCGAAGGATCGGATCAGTTAAGATTCATGAGTGACATCTGATCGTGCTGTTGGGTGACTATGCAAGAGCTGGTGAGCCGTTAAGATAAACACATGGCTTGGCCCGAACACTACCCCACGGATTGCCCTCCGGCTTCCGCTGAAGCTGTAGATCGTAGTTTTTATAGGTTAGTTAATATTAATCCTCCTTCAGATATCGATCTGAGATCAAATTGGCAGAAATTTCCTACCAAGCAATGGGGTAACAGCCTTTGTAAGGCTTGCGGCTTATCAATTTTCTCTACCAAAGAGGATGCTTTAAAGACTAGGCAGCGTATTCCGGCTTTTCGAGACAGCCTGTTGGCCATTGCCTCAGTTGCCCCGAGTAGTGGTGTTGTTTTACACACTCCATCTAGACAAGCATCAAGCCACCATACATGGTGGCTTGATGCTGATTATACGGAAGCACGCCACATGTTAACGACATTGGTGGAAGAATAATGCTCCCAATTCGCACATGCCTTGGCGAGCTTGAGATCATTGAAGTATTTGACTTCTTTGATTTTCCACGATTGTTTTCCTGTCGCAATAGGGCTGGTCAGATCTTTTTGGCTCTATCGGTAGAGGACGGCATTGACATGGCAACCTTTATTTATACTCCTATCTCGTTAGATAGATACAGGTTGCTTGCTTCAGGCGACCTGAGAATCCGAGACGCAATTAAACTCGCAGAGGATAGGTTTGTATTTAAAGTTGAAGTCACTCCGAGTGGAGAATCTGCAGCAATGGTTTTGTGCAATGAAATTCCTGATTTCTGGTTGCCAGAAGAGAGTGAAGTCATCATATCCAGTGAGACATCTTTCGCGTACCAGAAAGTCCAGTCACCCACTGAATATGCAAACTCAACTCTTCGTGAAACTATTAACTTTGCACTAAAGCTTCCAAGTAATAGTACACAGGTTGCGGCTCGTATTCTTGGCGACTTCCTCGGCTCCTTTCAAGAGCTTATTGATGCAATTGCGCAAGCATGTGCAGGGGAGCCGACTTTACGCGGTTCAATCCCAAAGGGCATACTAGACATGAGTAGCTTTTACGTTTTTAATACATATCCGAGCTCTTTTGGTATTCAGCTAATTGCGAATAAGCAAGTTGATCTTTTTTCTGACTCTCTAGCGGGAGAGGCTGTCGAGCAACTATTCAAACTGATTAATGCTAAGGCAGATGAGGTTTCTCTTCGAGAGATTTTGCAGACTCTTAAAGGTAGGGCGGCGTCAAAATATCGAAGTTTTCTTGAATCCCTTCTTGTTACTGAAGGAGATCTTGAGGCTTCGTGGGGATCGCCAAAACCAGCTCGTGGAGGAGAGTCAATAATGAGCAAGCATGATATGCAAGCCGCATATCAAATTGTTTCGAAATTAGAGGAAGAGGTTGGAGAGCAGATTCAAGTCCAATGTACTTTGACCAACCTGCATGTAAGGACTCGGAGTTTTGAAATTTGCGGCCTCAAGGATGGGAGAATTTATGCTGGAAAGCTCTCAGAGGAAGCTCCGGAACATATAAATCATGCTACTCTTAGTGAAAGTTATACAGCCACTCTTGCACGTGTAATTGAGGTAAAGTCTGTTTCAGGCGAGGAAAAAGAAAAATGGCTCCTCATGGATTTGGTATAAAACTTATTGTTTGATTCACCTTTCAAACCTCTCGTCTGGACAGGCCGCTAACAAACTGTTGGCTTCGCCTCCCGAGGCTGCTTGCCTGCCACTCAGCGGCAGCCTCAGCTCCGGTGATACCTCAACTGCTGCCCCTCGCGCTCACTTTGAAACCGCTGCAGGCGGTGAGTCAACGCCCGTAGCCGCTTCATATCGCGCGAGTTCACCGGATCGAACAAATCCCCTCGCGCGGTTTCGATGAAAACCAGCACATCATTGGGGGTACAGGATCCATTCTTCCAGCCATGAAACTCCCGGTGCAGCTCCGGCATTAGTACCAAAATGTTCTCCGGCAGGTCGGCAAGATCTGGGCGGCTGCGGCGGTCGAACAGATGGTGACCGTCCAAGTCGATTTTCTTGTGCACGACGGCCTTCTTGCCGGTGACCTCGCAGCGATGGCCGGCCGACGCCTTGGCGCGCTTGATCGCCCGGTCGACGCCTTCGGTGAGATAGCGGATCTCGGAGTTGAAGCAGGTCTCCACCACCTCTCCCACCGCTTCGATCCAGGCCTGTCGCGTTTTGGTGATACGGCTGTTGGCTCGCATGTCACGAGCCACCCTGGCGATACCCCGCTGGCTGATCAGCACCTGCCGCTCCTCGCCCTCCAGGAAGTCCTTATTCAGTTCGAGGGCTTGTTCTCCGTCTTCGGTGCCAGCCGTGCGCAGCCGCTCCCAGGAGTTTTTCAGCCCCTTGTAGTTGGTCTGAAGGATCCCCACCGTGGTTTTGCGGCTCACGAAGGCCAGCTCTCCCCGGATCTCCAATGTACCGCCGGCCTCGATGAACTCCTGGGTGATGCGCCGCGACACCAGCAATTGCTTGCGCTTCTGTTTGACGTTGAAGAGCCGCTCGCGGAACCAACCCAAAACGCCCGTTGTTTCGGTGGCCTCGATGTAGCGGGCTAGGGCCTCGACGCCCTCCTCGCTGAAGCGTCTTGGACGCCTCCCATTGGCGCCGGTCACCGCTGGGCCGGCGTACTCGAAATGGTCGCCCTCCACCAGCTCCCATTCGTCGTCGGCCTTGGCATCGAAGGCGTCGACGATGTTGTAGAGGCTGTCGATGCGTTTGCCGAGAATCCTTGCCGTTTCCTGGGCTGTCAGAAAGTCGCGCATCGTCTCAGGGCATCAGGGCAAGGATCGAGTCCTTCATCGTCTGCAGCCGTTCCGCCACTCGCGCATCGCCGCCGTGGTCGGGGTGGTGCTGCATGATCAGCCGCCGGAACGCCTCTCGCACCTCATCGGCGGTGGCAGTCTTCGGGTCAAGGCCGAACACCACCCAGGGCCGGAAGTGCTGCAGCACGTCGATGCCGTTGATCACGGTGGGGCCGTCCTCAAGGTTCCTCTCGTTCACCGGAATGCCGATGAAGCGCCGATAGAGCACCAGCCAGTCGTCTTTGGTTTTCAGCGCCACCTCTTCCCCCGTCATCGAAAGCTGGAAGTTCTTGTCCTTGCGCAGCTGGGCGACGGTCTTGCAGTGGAAGTAGGCCAGCACCTTGCTCTTGATCTCAGTGGCGGTAGGGGGCTTGGGCTTCGGTGGCGGCGGATCCTTGAACAAACCCCCGTTGATCGACTGCGCGAAGGTAAGCAGCTCGGCTTCTCCCAGCTCCGCCTTGCTCAGGAGCGTCTGAATCAACGCCTTCACCTCGGCCAACGTCAGCTTCTTGCTTCGGGCGGCCACAGGCCAATGATGGTAGGGGTTACATGCTGACAAGCGGTGCCTGGCGTTGGCTGGAGTCTTGGGAAATTGTCGTGTTTCGTTAGCACGGCCCACGATGGTCCTCTGCTAAGCGGCAGCCGCTCCGGCCTTGCCACGCAACAGCTGCAGAAGACGGGGTTCACATGGAGATGGCCAACATTCGCGGTGATTTCCGGGCCTGCGAACCGGGGGATTTGTCTCCGTAGCATCCCGCAGCCACTCTCACAGGGCCATGTCCCTTAGACGGCCGTGACGCTTGTGGCGGACTGCCTCGGCGATGAAGCGGTTGCGGTTACGCTCGATCCGATCGGATCCCGGTCTCCAGCTCGGCTGCATGCCGCGATCAATCCCAGGCGATCGAGCTATCCGCTAGCCAGGCACTGAACACCCCGGCGGGTGAATATCCTGAGCTGAACCTGTGCGGCCAAGCTTTGTGTATCGCTTGCCACAGATGGTAGTCGGGCGCTGCGTTCATTACAAAAGCATTGGGAGATGTTGCTCGTGCTAGGCGGATGTCCCAGAATGCACGTGAGTCTGAGCTCACGCGTGAAAGCCCGTATGATGCACTCTTTGGTGATGCTGATCGAAGCCAGAGTATTGACGCTATATTGAAAGTAGCTTCAGCCTTGGGACTCAAATGGAGCACATCTGTCAAGGCAGCCGCAATAATTGAAGATGTGGTCAAGGTTGCATGAATGTTGCTTGTGCAGCAGACGTCCGCAGTCGTATTCTGTGGGGAGACGACACTTCGAACAAGCCCTTCGAGTGGACAGGCCGCCGTCACCTCTTAGCTTCGCCTCCACAAGCTCATTGCCTGCCACTCAAGGGCAGCGTTAGACAGACCAGATCACTCAAGACTTTCCGAAGAGCATTGAAGGAGCATGTGCTTTGAAAACTCGTCTTTGGCTCAGGCCAGCTGCCTGGTTCTCTACGCTTTTACCGAATTACAATGACTTACTTGCCCGTGCCTGCCAAGCAGCGCCTTGAGTCACGGCAGGTGCCTCATCGTCTGTTCTGATTATCTCAAATGTGTCAGAGTTGGCACAACACACCATTTTTAATCATGGCCCCTGCTGATCCACCTGGCATTGTATACCTAATCTATTCGCCTACGTTTGACGCCTACAAGATTGGCATGACTGAATGTTGGGATCGCCGCTCGAAACAGCTCAAGGTAGGCACAGCTACCAAGTTTGTCATGACCGCTCGCGTCATCAGACATCGGATGGTGGAACGCGAGCTTCACCGCCGTTTCTCTGCTCATCGTCTGCCGCAGTCGGAGTGGTTTAAATTCACCGATGAGCAGGTCACGCAAGTTATCAACACTTTTAGGCGCCTTGAGGCCGAAGCAGACAGTAGCAAAGGGCAATCATCTCCGAAATCAGAGTACACACAAGACCTCGAACTAAAAGAAGAAACTTACATCTTACAGCTCGCTGAGTACTTCAGAAAACGTGATAATGTTGATGGAGTCAACCGCCCCCTTGAGAACTATGTAAGCATTGCACGTACACGGTATCAAGCATCGCGGGATCGTACTGAAAGTTTAATCAAATCGAAGTATCAAAGAAAGGACTCCAATCATGTCTTCCTCGGCCCCTTTCTCATCATTCTTGCACTTGTCTTTGCGGGTTTTCTCGGGCAGCAAATAAATAGTCCAGTCCCACAACCAGCTCCCACTAGTCAATATGAGCATCTATTGAAATGATGAGATCCGCTTCACGATTACTGCCCGGATGAGCGCATACCTACATCACCAACCACCTCGTTTCAAGGTTTGTTCTTCGCGACTAGCAGCAGATGGTCGTTGAAGTCTACGCGGCCATTGCGTCCGCTTAGGTCCTCTTCTCAGTTGGCCAAGGTCAACTACGAAAAAGCTATCATACATCGAAAGCTCGCATCGACATTTGGATCACGCGTTGATCCCTAGGAAATTTTGGTGATTTCCAGCTAATCCGGACTAACAAGCCATTGGAATTCACAGGCCGCCTCCGATCCTTGTGCTTCTGCTCTACACTTCTTGCATGCCACTCAGGGGCAGCGATAGACCGCAGAAACCATGGCAGTCACAATGACGGCTGACGAAGTCGCAGCGAGCTACATAGAAGTAATGGGGCATGAGCTTGGAGGTATTTTTCATGAACTTCGCAATCAAACCATCTCATTGCATTGGAATTGGTCAGAGTATGTAGAGCTATTTGGATCGACGCCGGAACGTGTTGACATACTCAACAAGTCAGCTGGATCGTTCTTCTTTATTGTTCAAAACGCGCTATGGAGGGACACTCTTCTTCATATCTGCCGTCTCACCGATGCCGCAAAGACTACTGGCAAGGCGAATCTAAGTATTCGCTGCCTTCCTGATCTCGTGGACCTCGAAAAGGCACCAAGAACTAAAGAATTGGTTCAAATGGCAGTAGACCGCTCAGGGTTTGCTCGAGACTGGCGTAACCGTCGTCTATCGCATTATGACCTTCAAGTTGCATTGGGAAGAGCTGCCGAGCCATTAGCACCCGCCAGCCGTGAGCATGTCCGAGAAGCAATTGCAGCGCTAGGCGAGCTAGTTAACTATCTCAACCTGCAGTATCGAGGCAGTACAACCATCTTTGATTTGCCTGAGTCTGGCGGGAGTGCAAAATCTCTCTTATACGTTCTTCGAGAAGGCATTGAAGCAGAATATGCGCGCAGGAATAGGATCAGGAGCGGCGTAGCCACAAGCGACGACATCATTCCAAGGGGTGCGGTCTAACAAGCCCCTCGAGTGGACAGGCCACCTCCGATCCTTATCCTTTCGCTCTACTCTCCTTGCCTGCCACTCAGGGGCAGCGTTGGAGAGAATCAAAGTCACGATGACGCTTACACTAAATCATGATTTTGGTCTCACCCTATGATGATCAACTACACTCATTTTCCAATGTGGGGTACTGATAAATGACAAAAGAGAAACCAAATGCGACCAGAATCGATCGCGAAGCAAATCAAGACAAATCTAAAGAAGCTAATCAGCCATTGGCGGAAAAGCTGAAAGACTTAGCCACTGCTGCAGGGGCCATCAGTGCGGCAGTAGGTATTATCTTCAGCTCATATACATATGTCACAACTCAATGGTCCAAGAATGATGAGGCCCAGCGTGCGCAACTGTCAACATTCTCAACTTATGGGCAGTACTTAAAAAACTACCAGACGTACATCCAACCTGCGCTAGGTAGGCTAATGAATGACCCTGAGAGACTAAGACTGGATGTAGCAATGCGGCGAAAAGAGACAGGCGTCTGCAGTGATATTATTAACAGGGCTAATACAAAAACGGGATTCCAGGTCTTCATGTCTCCAAGCTTAAAAGATGCAAGATATGTTCACAATTATTATGAGTCCGTTGGTTATGGTCTTGCCCAGGGTCAGCTGGACTTTGAGGTTATCTTTGACCTAATCACTTTGCCAGCATATTGGAATATCCAAGATCCGAGCTCAGACTGGTACAAGAAAAGACGAGATATTAACAGCACAGATAATATTTCTTTGACATACCTCTATCCTGATTTTAGCGTCCTTCTTCCCTGGAGAAGTTGCTTGGGGTCTGGCTATTTTGGACTGAATAAGCCATTGAGTGATTTTTCGGATGGTGTTGATCGTCTAGGCTTCAACTATTTGTTCGCTCGTGCTAAGTATTTGTATAATAGAAGCTGCCAGCATGGCAAGCCCCTGCAAGATAATGCATTTATAGTTCCAGATGGCAACAAAGAGTCGTCGTCAAAGAATATTTCAGAGGCATGTATTATTCTTCGAGTACGCATTCGTGAGATGGCTTTGGCAAATGGTAAGCCCAAAACATGGTTGAAGCTTTATCAAGGTAATTATTTTGATATTGATTCAAATATCACTCTCTTTGGCCGTTCCTTCAGATTTCCTTGGAACAATCAATAGCCAAGACAATCCCTCCAACAACCAGATACAGAAGACGGGAGCATGGGTGGTTTGTCAAGACAATGAGTCCTTGGCCGCTTCTGATCTGGAGCGTTAGAAAGAGCTAGAGTTGACGTCATGACGACCATTCCTCCAACCAATTCATTATCTTATTTGGCCAGAAAGGCCATCTGTGGGGCCCTAGGATCTGGCGATTATGTCACAGCACTAGAAAATGCCCAAGCAGTACTGCGGTGGCAAGACTGTCAGTCTAATCCTGACTTTCAAGCTCAAGTTGTCGCGATAATTGGCTTCTGTGTCCCATTGGCCGATCAGCAACGCAGAGAGAGAGTACGAGCCGAAGAGCAGCGACGACAGGAGCAAGAGCGGGAGACAATCAGGAGGGCAGAAGCAAAGGCAAAAGCTGAAGTACTAAGAGAGCAGACTATTGCAACCTTTGGACCTTTGGCACAAAAATACGGGGCTCAACCCGACGCTGTAGTCGATGGAAGCGAGCCCTCATATTTAGTGGTGATACTGCAAGAGCTTGAAGAGACTGGCAGCCTGCAAGAAGTCTATATTACTTGGCTCCTAGATCATCGCTTTTATCTAGTGTTGGCAAATTATTATTACTCAAAGTACCTCAAGGATAGCGATGCTTGGGCTCTAGCCAAGTCTGGCCGTTACTTCAGGCAGGGTGGATGTCCCAATGTAATTCTTGATCATGTCAGCGAAGATGCTGTAACCAAGATCCAAGATGGTAGGGCTAGAAGTGCAGTGCTCACTAACAGAGGAGGCGCAAAACGTGACTTGAGCGACCTTGAGGGAGCGAAGAGAGATGGGCTCGATGCAATTAGGGTGAGCCCTCAAAGCTTTCATCCGCACAACTTGCTTGGAGCGATCTACTACCAGACTGGTCAGCCTGCATTGGGAGATCAACATTTTGAGACAGAGTTAGTCTAGGGGCGAGCCAGAGACAGCAGGAAATTGAGATTAGATCAGCGCTGAAGATGTCAACCCCAGAAGCTCGCCAAGCAGTTGTGGAGCACCTTTTGCGGAAAGATCCTATTAAATACGCGTGGGTCAATCAATATCAAAATATCCCCTAAGACCCTTTCTAACATGGCCATGCACCTGACCCGCCACCCCAGAATAGCATTTCCCCTTTATTCACTTTCCCTCTGGCTTTCTGCGAGCAGGTGATGGCCAGCGTTAGAAGGATGCGTCGGAGGCTGAGGGGTCAGTCCTTTCGGGGCAGAGGCGTCCGGGCTCCCTTTCACAAGCCAGGAGACCAACTCGATGGTTTCTTGGCTAAGGTGGCATCATATGCAATGGAGATCTAAGGAAAGAAATGGAAAACCTCTATGATGCTGTTGTTGAGCCTGACGGACGAATACGGCTCAATGCATCAGTACATCTCCAAAAGGGCCTCAAGGTCTTGGTCGCAGTGCCACAAAGCGACAAGGATTCTGCGTTAAGCGGAATCGCATTGAGCGAACCTTCGCTTACAGATGATTGGCTCAATCCAGATGAAGAGGAAGCATGGGCGCACCTTCAGTAGGTGATGTAGTCATCATTCCATTCCCTTATTCCGATCTGTCGCAATCCAAGCGCAGGCCCGCCCTTGTCCTTGCTGAAGCGGGCAGAGGTGATTTTCTTCTTTGTCAGATCACCAGCAAGAAATATGGTGATTTACATGCCTTGTCCCTCAAAGAGTCGGACTTCCTCTCCGGTGGCATCAAACGAGACAGTTTCATCCGTGGCGCCAAGCTCTTCACTGCCAATGAGGCTCTCATTCTTGGAGTTGCTGGACATCTGACTCATTCCAAGCTTTCAGAAGTCATTTGCCAACTTATTGAAATACTGTCTGCTTGCCTGAAAGATGACACCTTCTAACATCCAAATCCAGAAGACGGGAGCAATGGCTGACTTCTGTGCCGAGATTCATGCCCGCTTCTGATCTGGAGCGTTAGAAGGATCAAAGGAAAGCCGGAAGCGTCGCCGTCTTGACGCTTTAACGTCAAAGCGCTAGAGTTGAGGGATGGATGAAACGAAACGGGCCACCATCTACTTCGACTCGGAAGTTCATCGTGCACTGCGCATGAGAGCTGCTGCATGTAACCGATCAATATCGGACATGGTCAATGAAGCAGTGCGCATGACATTGGCCGAAGATGCCGATGATTTGAGAGACGCTGATCAGAGGCAAGGTGAGCCAAGCTCTGGCTTCGAAGAGTTTGTCACAAGCCTAAGAAGTAGTGGCCGACTATAGTCTCTCGATTAAGCCATCAGCTGCTAAAGAACTACAATCAATATCAGACAAGGCGACGCTGACGCGATTGATCGAAAAGGTCAAATCACTGGCCACTCAGCCGCGCCCATCAGGGTATGAAAAGCTCGCGGGCAGACACAACCTTTATCGTGTCCGTCAAGGCAACTATCGGCTCATTTACTCCGTCGATGATGAGGCGCGAGTTGTCGACGTTGTTAAGGTTGGCCACAGAAGAGATGTCTACCGATGAGTGGACCTTCTAACATCAAGATACAGAAGATGGGAGCGGAGGGCTATGGCAAAGTCAAAGCTGCTGCCCGCTTCTGATCCTGAGAGTTGGGCCGATGCGGAAAGTCCTCATTCCAAACTTAACCCACAAATCCCAACAATAGGTATGCGATGACAGACTCGAATCACTCCGCAAAGGATCTCAATCATCAAGGCAACCAACAACTAATAACTAAGCTCCAGATTGCCGTTGCCATTATGGTTCCACTCTTTGGTGCAATATCCACGTGGCAAGCAAGCCAGGCCGCCGCAACACTTCAGTCGCTTCAGGCTGAACTGCAACAAGTCAGACAAGAGACAGAGCGAAAGCAAAAGTTTGCGGAACGCATTCAATCACAGCTAGAAAGCCTTACAGGTGGGAACGCTGCAAAAGCCAAGATTGCATTGGCAAGCCTATATACCCTTGCCAGAGAAGAAGACGATAAGTCAATCCTGTTTACAATTGCCATCGTCAGCGATAATGCGGCCATGAAGAATACAATCGCCGACTTAGTCCTAGGGGATACAACGGCAAGTGGCGATCTGAAGAAGAAGATTAAGGCAAAGCTAGGAAATATACTCACTGCCGCAAGTGAGACCGATCGCCCATCTAAACTCGAAGGGGGAAAGACGAAAGACGTAGCAGTGGAAAAAAGATTACTTGAGAGCCTGACAAAGCAGCAAGAGACTTTTTCGGGATGGATTTACCTTGGCAAAGCCAAAAAGGGAAGTAGCCTTTTGGAAGACAAATCAATACTAACAAACTCAGTTCCAGAGGCCAGAGGACGCCAGCTTGTCAAAACGACAACATCTTTAAATCTCAGGAACACTCCTCCGACAACAAGAGGGCTTGGCGCAATTAACGGAGCCATTGCTCGCGGTCTTGTTGTGCGAGTAGATGAGGTGCAAAAAAGTGGTATTGATGCTTCCTATGATGCGATTTGGGCGAGAGTAACAGCCCCAAAAGTCATGAAGTGAGCATGACTGTCCAACAGTGCCATGCACCAGAGCCGCCTCCTGACAGTTTCTTCGATAGCTGACGGAATTTGCGGCCTGGTGATGGCAAGCGTTAGATGAAAGGATGCCGAGGCGGGGTCAATGACTCCATCTCAGCTCGGGTTCACCTGCGGCTACGGATTTGGCAGCCGCGTGCGTCATTGCTTCGACCGGCACGTGGCGTAGAGGAAGTAGGCCGCCTCGTCTGGTCGGCGACTACTTGTTTCCCTTTCCGTCACCACACTGATCTCGTCGAAGCCCGCCGCTTCGAGGAGGCTCGTGAGTTCGTCCACCGTGAAGTGGTGGGTCACGTAGAGCACCTTGCCACGGTCGTTTCGCGAGAGGTAGGTGTGTCGCTCGCCGGTCAGCGGAAGGTCGTCAGCGTAGAGCAGTGCGTAGCCGACGTTGATCGTGTCGGAAACGCCCGAGGCCGACAGGAAGAGCCGACCACCGGGCCGGAGATTCTCTCGCGCATGCCGGAGGAGGTTTGCCCGATGGCGCACGTCGCCGATGATCGAGATCACCAGTTGGCAGACGACCACGTCGAACGGGCCGCCGTCGAGCTGCGGCGAGGCATCCTCGGCGAAGTCGGCCACCGCAAACCGCAGCGAGCGGCCAACGGTAGCGGCGGACGCTGCGTTGTGCTCTGCGGCGTGAAGAGCGCCCGCGTTGATGTCTACGCCCAGCACGGAGAACCCCTGCTCGAAGAGCCTCCGACTCAGCCGCCCGCTGCCGCAGCCCACGTCGAGGAGCATGAGCGGCCGGCCCGCCGCTTCGGTCTTCACCTCTTGCAGGAACGAGTCGAGGTGCGGCGTGGAGACCTTGCTCGGAATCGCCGCGGCGTCGAAATGCCGCCAGTCGACGCGAGGGTCACGCATGACTGTCTTTTCTCGTAAGGATATTGTCGAGGCGTTCATCGAGAACGCAGCCGCTTACGTAGCACAGGTTTCGATTCCTGCGTCGATGCAGGTTGTCAACTTGCTGGAACTCCACATCTAGGCGAGCACCTTGCCGTTGCCGTTGCCGATTCGATTGCGCGTCATCAAAGTCAGCACCCCTGCTGCGCTCCAAACGGACTGTGCGCCACCAGCTCAGCGATCCCCAACTGCTCACGCCACTCCGCCAGCGGCCTGTGCCAGCCCTCCTCCCAACGCTGGGCCAGCAGCGGCGCGCACACCGCCCCGAGCTCCAGACCAAAGGCCGTCGTCAGACCCACGTCGGGTTCATTGTCCGCTGGCCCCGCCAGGCAGCGGTGCAGCAGTTCAGCGCCGAGGAGCATGGCGCTGCCGGGCCAGCGCAGCTGCATCACGTTGATGGCGCTCAGGGCCGCCTCGCCGGCCGGGCTCGGCGGGCAGCCGCTCACCACATGCCACACGTCATGGGTGCGGCGCACCCGCTGCTGCAGCCAGGTGTCGTCGCCATCGGTGCCCGGCGCCAGCACCGGCTCGGGCAGGGGCTGGCCGCCGGCATTCGTGAACCACGTGGCGTAGCGATGGCCAAGGCTCTCCGCCGGCAGGGCCAGCAGCTCCGCCTGTGACGGCCACACCCCCCAGTAGCGCTCCGCCACCAGCGGGGCGATGGCGGGGTCGGCCCGCAGGGCGGCGCGGGCAGCATCCGCAGCCGGGGTGGTGTAGCTGCGGGTGAGAAGATCAAAACCGTGGGGGAGATCGCTGGGGTTTTCCACCAGCTCCGCCAGGTCTGTAGCCAGATGCAGCAGCTGGCGGCGGAGGGAGGCGTGCATCGCGAGGCGACTTTTGCCGTCACTCTGCAATGGTGAGTTCCAGCCGCATCCTCCCCCTTGATGCCGATCCCGCCCGAAGCGGGGGCGTTGCCGTCGATCCTGATCGTGGCGGCCCTTCCTGAGGAACTCGACCATCCCGGCGTGCTGCACACGGGCCTCGGCAAGCTCAACGCCGCCTATGCCCTCACCCGGGAGCTGCAGCGGCGGCGACCCAAGCTAGTGGTGAACTTCGGCACTGCGGGCGGCCTCAACCCCTCCCTGGCGGGCCTTGTGGAGATCCGCCGCGTGCTGCAGGTGGACATGGAGGCCGAACCGTTGGCACCCCGAGGCCAAACCCCCTTCTCCCCGGAACCCTTCATGCTCGACTCCGGCACGGATGGCGTGGTG
>Ga0194062_1000572_pt1 | contig 15615 bp, 11 predicted proteins | sample SepL2225m_MetaG_FD_155481 | JGI IMG/M metagenome (GOLD analysis project Ga0194062, IMG submission 155481) | Anoxic zone freshwater microbial communities from boreal shield lake in IISD Experimental Lakes Area, Ontario, Canada - Sep2016-L224-25m | ecosystem: Environmental > Aquatic > Freshwater >... | reverse complement strand
GGGATTATACCATACAAGTTTATAAATATTTTTTAAACTAAATAATTAAACTATGTCGCTATCATTGGTACTAATTTTCGGAATTAGTATTTTTGCTTTAGGATTTGCGGTCTTTTTGATAAAGGACGTAATGAAGCGCGATACAGGAACTCCAAAAATGCAGGAAATATCGAATGCAATTAAAGAGGGAGCTGAAGCGTTTTTAAGAAGGCAGAATAAAACAATTTTGTATCTTGCAGTTGCAACAACTGCACTTGTGTACTTATTGTACACTTTTCAAAAACCTGAACTGGCATTCTGGGCTGCACTGTCGTTTATTCTTGGTGCATTAAGTTCGGTTGCTTCGGGTTATATCGGTATGTGGATTTCAATCAGAGCAAACATCAGAACTGCTTCTGAAGCAATGAAATCACTTAACGGTGCATTACAAACAGCATTAAGGGCAGGAGCAGTATCAGGTTTGTTTATAGTTGCCATGTCACTTCTTGGTGTTGTTTCTTTATTCTACATAGTTTTAACGTTTAGTGGTCATCCTGTAGAAAAGATTCCGTTCTTTATCGCAGGTTATGGATTCGGAGCGAGCTTTGTTGCGTTGTTTGCACAATTGGGCGGTGGTATTTATACCAAGGCTGCAGACGTTGGTGCAGACCTTGTCGGAAAAGTTGAAGCAGGAATTCCTGAAGACGACCCAAGAAACCCCGCAGTTATTGCTGACCTTGTCGGTGACAACGTTGGTGACTGCGCAGGTCGTGGTGCTGACTTATTTGAATCAACAGCAGCAGAAAACATCGGTGCAATGATTTTAGCGGCAATGTTGTTTAAATCAAATTCTGCAGTGTTCGGTGATAATCCCGCAACATTGTTATTAATTATATTATTTCCGTTACTTGCCAGAGCATTCGGTCTGATAGCATCAATAGTCGGAATAATGTCAGTTAAGGCAAAAGAAACAGAAGACCCGATGAACGCACTGAACAGAGGTTACTATTTAACTTCATTCCTTGCAATGATTGGTTTTGGTGTCGCATCGTACTGGATTTTCGGTACGGGAGCAGCCGCTGCTAATGCACCTACAGCATGGTGGCACTTCTTCATCTGCGGTACTATCGGATTAATCGCATCTGTTCTGTTCTTATGGATTACACAGTATTATACAGAATATAAATACGGACCTGTACAGTCGATTGCAGAAGCAGCGAAAACAGGACCCGCAACAACAATCATTTCAGGTGTCGCAGTAGGTTTTGAGTGCGTTGCAATGCCATCAATAGTAATCGCAATCGCAATCTTTACTTCTTACACTCTTGGTAATACTATAGTCGGTATGCACGATGCAGGTTTCTTCGGAACAGCAGTTGCAACGATGGGTATGTTAGGACCTGCGGCTTATGTTCTTGCTATGGATACTTTCGGACCTATCACTGATAATGCAGGCGGTATAGTGGAAATGTCACAGCAGCCTGAAGAAATCAGAGTGAAGACGGACAGACTTGATGCAGTGGGAAATACAACAAAGGCATTAACAAAAGGATATGCAGTAGGTTCAGCAGCATTAGCAGCATTCTTACTCTATCAGGCATTCATAGTTGAAATAAAAGAATACGGTGGTACACTGGACGGTGTTAACATTACAAAGCCCGCAGTATTCATCGGTGCTTTAATGGGCGCGATGATGGTGTTCCTTTTCTCGGCGTGGGCAATTAAGGCAGTAGGCCGTTCTGCACAGGCAATCATTCAGAATGTACGTGACCAGTTCAGAGAACATCCCGGGATTTTACTCGGTACTGAAAAACCTGATTATGCACAGGCAGTGGATTTAGTAACAAAGTCTGCTTTAAGAGAAATGGTAAAACCCGGTTTACTCGTGGTTGTTATGCCCGTGTTAGTCGGTGTGATATTCAAATACCTTTATAAACTTGGTTATTCAGATGCATCGGGCGCGGAAGTCGTAGCGGCAATGCTTCTGGTAGGAACTATCGTCGGTGTTATCACTGCACTCTTCCTGAACAATTCAGGCGGTGCATGGGACAATGCCAAGAAGTTCATTGAACTCGAACCGAAAGATTTAGCAGCAAACACTGGTAAAGGTTCAGAAAAACATAAAGCAGGTGTGGTGGGTGATACAGTCGGTGATCCTTTCAAGGATACAGCAGGACCATCTTTACACGTACTGATAAAACTCTTGTCAACTATTACACTCGTACTGGCACCACTCTTTATTTAAGGTAAGTAATATCTGAAATATATTAAAACCCCGCTCTGCGGGGTTTTTTGTTTGCAGATGTTTTTATTCCCTTGTAAATTAAAACTCAGTACATAATTTTGTATGATGAAGTTATTAAAGAAGTTTTTAGCCGAAGAGTTACACATTACAGACGGTAAAGTATTCGAAGATTTTATCGAATACAATAAGTATCTGTATGAATGGAATTCGAAAGTAAATGTAATATCACGCAAGAATGATTCGATTGAAAACATTGTTCTGAACTCGGTTTATTTCCTTACTAAGTTTACATTCAATCCCGGTGCTAAAGTGCTCGATATTGGCACAGGCGGCGGCTTTCCGGGAATACCGCTGAAGATAATTTTCCCTGAAATTGATATAACTTTGTGCGATTCAATCCGTAAGAAAATAAACGTCGTTGATGATGTGATTAAGCAGATGGGTTTAAGTAATGCCGAAGCATTGTGCACAAGGGCAGAAGAACTGAAGTATAAGAAGAAATACAACAGGAAGTTTGATTATGTGGTATCGAAGTCTGTTGCACCACTTGACAATCTTTTCAAATGGGGAAGGGGTGTCCTGAACAGCAGCGGTGTTTTCCTCTGCGTAAAGGGCGGGGATATGACGGAAGAGGTGGAAGATTTATTAAAGAGAAACAGAGACGCTGAGGCAGAAGTTATAGATTTTACCTTTGCTGAGGAATACAACATAGAAGAAAAGAAACTTGTTATTATAAAAATCAAAAGACAGATTGTATGAAGTTAAAAAGTTTATTGCTGCTGCTCGTACTGGTTGCGTGCAATTATGGGTTCTCACAGACTTATAAGATTACAGGAAAAATAGTCGATACAAAAACAAACCGTCCGTTAAGTTTCGCTTCGATGAAGGTACTTGAAACAGGTACCGGTACTACTGCCGATGTAAACGGTGAGTTTATCCTGAATGTGAAAGACGGTTCATACAATGTGGTAACTTCTTACATCGGTTATTTTTCTGATACATCATCTTTCTATATAACGGGCGAGAATACAGACAGGAATGTATTCCTTAAGTCAACGGATATTTATACGGAGATGATTGATGTTGAAGGTGAAGACCCCGCCTATGAGATAATACGTAAGGCAATAAAGTATAAACAGGAATTCAAGAAAGACCTGAACGAGTATAACTACGACGCTTACTCTAAGTTTGTTGTAAAGTCTAACGTTAATCCGTACGAAGATAAGTCGGTTAAGAAAGATTCGAACGGGATGAACATTCTGGGAATACTCGAGTCGGAGAGTGTTGGTTATTTTAAGAAACCTGATTTAGAAAAACAAATAATTAAATCAAAGCGTGAAACAGCGAACATAACCAGAGGGTTTGCCATTCCGCTGATAGTTAATTTCTACGATGAGAAAGTTGACCTTGGAGAATCGAAGATACCGGGTCCGCTGTGTGATGATGCTTTTGACAGTTATGAGTATAAACTTATCGGAACAACTTCAATTGACTCTACAACAGTGTTTAAGATTAAAGTTATAAACACTTCAACACTCGTTCCGCAGTTTCTTGGGAATATATACATTATAGATAAACTTTTCGCTTTGATTAAAGTTGACCTTGAAGCTAACAGCGAAGTGATTAAGAGTGTTGATAAACTTGCATTCAGGCAGAAGTTCTCTCAGGAATATGATAAGGATAAGAAAGTGTTCTGGATGCCTACTGACGTTGAGATCTACGCCAGCGGTACATTTGCAGGACTGATAAAATTCAGGGGTGATGTGTTTACTATAGTGTCGGGTTACAGGCTAAACGAAAAAGCCCCTGCTGACATCTGGGATGAGGTTGTTATAAAAGTTGAAAAGGACGCCAAGAAGGATTCAACTTACTGGCAGAAGAATCAGTTGATGAAAAACACTTCCGACGAGAATAAAGCATATAAGTCTATAGAGAAATCGATGCAGGATAAACCGGGTATTAAGCTCGGCGTTACGAGCATTAGTTTTGGGAAACATGTAACAGCTGACTTGCTTGAAACGTACAAGTTTAACAGTGTTGCAGGAAATCAGTTGGGGCTGAAATTAAACTATCAGAAAGACTTCGGCAGAATCACATCTGACTTTTATGCGGGTTACGGATTCTCGGACAAGAAAGCAAAATACAAGTTTAATTTTGCAACGCAGTTGCTGAATGACAGAAGCCTGAGGATTAACGTATCGGCTGTTAACTTTCTTCAGTCGCCGTTTATGTTCAGAGGGCTTGACGCCGATTGGCTTGATGTGTTGTATACACTGGGTACAAAGAAAGAAAGGTATGTTTATTATAACCTGAATGGTTACAGCATTGAGGTCTTTAAGAAAATAATCCCGCAGATAGGAATCGGGATTGGATATAATCAGGGAAAACGTACTTCGGCATTCGTGAATACAGATTACAGTTTTTCAAAAAAACCAGGTACTTACGGAACTAATCCCCTGATTAACGATGACTTCCGCAGGTCGCTGAGTCTTTCGTTCAGGATTGACCCGAATAAATACAGGGCAATTGACTGGGGTGACGGAGATTATTCAAGGTTCAGGATTACAGAATATCCCTGGTTTACGTTTAAAGTTGAGAATGCATCGAAAGAATTTCTGCAAAGTACATACGATAACAGAAAATACACGCTCGAAGTAAACGGCAGAAATAACTTTGCTGCAAGAATAAAGCCCACGTATAAACTGGGAGTAAAGTTTATGAACGGTACAATCACTTATCAGGATATAAACTATTTTGATGTTTTTAAAAACCCGTTAGACCCGATGACTTTTGCAGCAATGGATTATAACGAATTCGGAGGTAGTCAGTTGTATTTCTTTAACGTAGAAAATAACTTCGGTAAGTTATTCCCGAAAAACATTCCGATACTAAAGAGCTTAGACTTTATCGGCTTCTTTAACGCGGGACAGAGTACGATGAATGACGAACTGAGATTATCTATGCCAAACAGTTCACTTAAAGGTACGGACGGAACAATGTTTGAGGTCGGGTTTGCGATTGCCAACGTGTTTGACGTTGCAAGAATGAACTTCGGGTGGAGGCTGAATAACTATAAACCGGGCAGTAACTTTATATTCTATCTGAGTTTCTTTTAGGGATTTGACTAATCCTGGCCAGGGTTTAAGAGATTAATTATTAGTCAAAAGGCTTCAAAAATTGGATTCAAAGAATATTGAACGAATTAAAAATATTTCTTGTATATCTCAGAATAAGACGGTAAAAACCACAAGAATAATTATTCTTCATAATAAACGTAGAAAAAAGCCCCATAAATAATAGAGATGGGAAATAATTACACACCCATAATTTTGTAAAGCCCCATTTATCTCTAAAAATGCATATATTATCTGGCACATAAATTGTACAAATTATGATTAATTATACATTTTATTCATTAATCAATTAATTTTATTATTATGGGAAAAAAGATTTACTTGTTAGTTTTATTTGTAGTTTTTGCATCATTTGTGCTAACTAATTCAAACGTATTTTCAGATGCCGGTGGCAGAACCGGAAGAACACGAAAAACTTCAAGCACGGGTTGCAGTTGCCACTCGTTGTCTTCGGCAATTTCCGGAGCAATTACAACTGGCGGTAATGATACGGTTACTGCGGGTCAGACATATACTTTCACATTAACCATAACAATGCCAAGCGGAAGCGGCGGTTACGGTGTTAATATCGCAGCTAAAACGGGTATCCTTGCAATTATCTCCGGACAAGGATTAAAATTATCAGGTACTGAATTAACACATAGTTCGGCAATTACGTATTCCAATCCAAAGGTAATAACTTTTAAATACACTGCACCGGCTGTTGCAGGAACCGACACGATTTACGCAAATGTTGACAGAGGTTATAGTGGTGCCTGGAGTTTTGTACCTAACAAAGGTGTTAAGGTTAAACTAGCGACAGGGCTTATAAACAATGAAACTCCGGTAAAATATTATTTATCACAGAACTTCCCAAATCCGTTCAATCCTGTTACAAAAGTAAATTACGGTGTACTGAAAGCCTCTAACGTAAAAATTACAGTTTTTGATTTACTCGGAAAGAATGTAGCAACATTAGTAAACGGATATCAGGCCGCCGGAAATTATTATACAATGTTTGATGCTTCAAAGTATTCATCGGGCATTTACTACTATAAAATTGAAGCAGGCGATTTTGTTGAAGTTAAGAAAATGAGCCTGATTAAATAAGATATTTAAAGACTAGCCTCTTTATATATTAAAGGGTGCTGAATTCAGTTTTGGCACCCTTTTTTGTTAAATCAGCCCAGTATAGCATTGCAATCACAGAAACGCAGTTTTTTGTGGGTGTGGAAATTAATCCCTCAAATTTTTTAATCTGTGTAATATTTACACAACCTAAAAACCCAACAATCTAAATTTTGTTCAAATTTCAATGATTTCTTTGGCACGTTAATTGAAGTACTTATTGTCAGGGAAAGAAAATTTTTAATAACAACAAATTTTTATTAATTAATCTAAAACAAAATAAAGAGGCTATGAAGAAGATTAACTTTTTACTATTATTGGTTGTATTTGCATCATTTGTTTATACAACTTCAGTATTTTCTTATGCAACAGGTGTTGCAGGAAGAACATTAAAGCCGGGTTCAACTAACGGTTGTACTTGTCATCAAAATGCATCTAATACAGCAGTAGTTGTTACAGTTACGGGTCCTGCTACTTTAGCTCCTGGTGCAACAGGAACTTACACATTCTCAGTCAGCAGAACTTCCGGTACATTCAGTACCGGCGGCATTGATATTGCTGTAAGTTCAGGCACACTTGCTTTAGCAAGCGGAAGTACGGGTTTAAAGATTTCATCTAGTGAATTAGTTCACAGTGCAAAATTTTCAGGCGCTACAACTAAAACCTTTAACTTAACGGCCCCGGCAACACCGGGTACTATTACAATCTATTGTACAGGTGCAGGCGGTACAAACCCGCCAAACTGGAATAACGGTACAAGTTTTTCAGTTAACGTAATTTCAGGAGTTACTCCGATTGAAGAGGTTGTTCATTCATACTCAATGTCACAGAATTTTCCGAATCCGTTTAATCCGACAACCACAATTTCCTTCGGTATTCCTAAATCAGGATTAGTGAATATTTCTGTTTATGATATTTCTGGTAAATTTGTGGCCGAATTAGTCAACAGCCAGCTTTCAGCAGGAAAATACAACACTTCATTTGATGCATCATTTTTGTCAAGCGGAGTCTATTTTTACAAAATCCAGACAGGAGATTTTATGGAAGTTAAAAAAATGAGTCTTATCAAATAGATAATAAGGAAGTAAGTTCTCCTTTTAATTTAAAGGGTGCCTGGATTATTCCCGGCACCCTTTTTTATTAAAGCACTTTTATTGCATTATAATCTGCCTGTATGCGTTGTAGATATTAATAAAGGATTTCTTTAATTTGAATAAAAATTTAATGTATGAAATATATTGCTGTTTTAATTTTTGTATTAATATCTAATGTAATGTTCTCTCAGGATTATGTTTTAACCACTGATGATAAGAAAAATGAGCCGATGCTTATGGGTACAATAACACGTTCACTGTTAATGGAGAACAGTTTCGGTGATTGGTTTAATAAGAGTTATGAAATTCATAAGTTAGACCGGAAGACACTGAATAAAGTGAACAACGATTTCTCTAACCTGAAAATTCTGATTATACTCGGTACGTGGTGCGAAGACAGCCATGAATTCGTTCCGCCGTTTTTAAAGATACTCGACAGTTTAAGTTTTCCTGAATCTAACCTGAAACTTATTTGCGTAAACAGACAGAAACAGGGCATTGCTGATGAGGTAAAGGGTTTAGAGGTTAAGCTGGTTCCGCTTTTTATCTTTTACAGGGATGACAAGGAAATTGACAGAATAACCGAAAGCCCGAAAGAAGGACTGGAAAAAGATTTCTTAAGAATTACTTCTGAAAAACAATAATTCAAATTAATATTACACAACAATCTGATGATGAAAAAATATTTCATATTAATCTTTATTATATCAACTCTGTTTGCAGGGTTCAGAGGAAACCCTGACGATAAATACACAGGTGTAGACAGAATAAAATCCGAAAACCTTTTAAAGACTGTAACATATCTGGCTTCGCCTGAACTTCAGGGAAGACTTGGCGGAAGTGAAGGATTTTATAAAGCCGCTGATTATATGGCGAATGAATTTAAAGCACTCGGATTAAAGCCCATAGGCGGGAACGGTTACTTTCAGGAATTCAGTATTGAATATAATGATATAACAGGACCGTGCGGGTTTGCGAAAGTTAACGGAGACGGTTCTTTAAAAAGTTATAGACTTGGAAATGATTATGTCTGCCGAGGGTTTACGGGCTCGGGTAAATTATCTGCAGATGTGGTTTTTGCAGGATATGGTTTTTTTTATCCTGATAAGAATTTTGATGAGTATAAAGATATAGATGTTAACGGAAAAATAGTAATGATGTTTAAGCAGACCCCGGGCTGGAAACTGGGTGAAGAGGGATGGAATCAGTCTCTTAGGTACAGAGCAGGAATTGCATACTCAAAGGGAGCCGTGGGAATAATATTTGTTTCAAAACCAAACGATGCAAATCCACAGAAACCAATAGGGAGCACGATGGACGGAGAGGGAGAACAACTTGAAAACTTTCCGATGATTCATGCAGATTTGCCCGTCGCAGGTGAGATATTAACAAAGTCAGGTAAAGAATTAAAATCACTTCAGACAGAAATAGATAACACAAAGAGTCCTAAAAGTTTTGCAACAAATCAGAATGTAAAAATAGAAGTTACTGCTAAGTACGATAAAGCCCGAAAGACTATGAATACTGCAGGTTTACTGGAAGGAACAGACCCTGTATTAAAGAATGAGTATCTGATAATTGGTGCTCATCTTGACCACGTTGGCGGACAGGCAGGAGAAATATATTTTCCGGGAGCGAATGATAATGCTTCTGGTTCGGCGTCAGTGCTTGAGATGGCAAGAACTTTTGTTAATTCGGGTATTAAGCCTAAACGGTCAATAATATTTATACTGTTTTCAAATGAGGAATCCGGTCTGAATGGAGCAAAGTATTACGCGGAACATCCGTTAGTACCTGTTGAGCAAACTGCAGCCATGTTTAATAATGATTGTGTAGGACACGGAGACAGTATACAGATTGGGAACGGAAACAGCGCTCCGCAATTATGGCAGATAACGAGGTCTTTAGATTCAATGTATACAAAATCTATGATAATGAGAACATGGAACGGCGGCGGTGCAGATGCAGACCCGTTTCACAAAAAGGGTATTCCGTGCCTGTATTTTGTAACATCCTTTAGTTATACACATTTGCACTTAATGAGCGATAAACCCGAGACACTAAACCCGGATATATTTGAAAAGATATGTAAATTAGGTTATATGTCGGCATATGAGGTGGCAATGGGAAATTATAAAAGGGAGAATGTTATAAAATAGCTGAAATAATGTTTTTATGTTGCAAATAATATTGTGTTTGTTTAGTTTATTGCATAATTATATATTTATTAATTAATCAAACATTTTACAGTCTGACTGGATTGTGAAAAGGAGTAATCAAATGAGAAAAGTAATACTATCAGTATTCATGGTATTGGTTATGGCAAGTGGTTTATTAGCTCAAACCTGGACCAAACAGACAATACCTGTAACAACAGATTTAAACAGTTGTTCAGCAGTAAGTGCAACAGTATGCTGGGCAGTAGGACCTGCATCTGTAATTATTAAAACCACTAATGGTGGAACAACATGGACAAGTGCAGTAGGAAATTTACCTGCAGCAACAGATTTATACACATGTTCAGCAACCAGTGATTTAAATTGTTGGGTTGGCGCTGGAGACGGAAGTCTTTATAATACAACCAACGGCGGTACAACCTGGACTTTCTATACTTTACCGGCTCCCGCAACAGCGTTTGTTGACGTAGTGCATTTCTTCAACCAGCAGATTGGTTTCGTACTTGGTGACCCTGTCGGCGGTGTATGGTGCTACTACTGGACAACCAATGCAGGTGCAAACTGGACATCTGGTCCGTCACCGGTAGCAACAGGAACTGAAGCAGGATGGAATAATTCATACTGTGCAATCGATACAGCACATATCTGGTTCGGAACAAACGTAAACAAAATTTACAAGGGCAGTTTAAGAGGTGGATTTACTTCGGCTGCTACAACAGTATTGGATTCTTATGGTGTTGCATTTTTTGACAACAATAACGGATCTGCAATCATGACAACAGGAACCGCAGCTTCACCAAACACAAACTCTACAAACGGTGGAACTTCATGGGCGGCATCAACTTTCACACCGGTAGGTATTCCTTTCGGTATAAAAGCAATCGCAAATAATTTCTATGGTTACGGTTGGATGTGTACTGGCGGTTCAGCAACAACAGCAGGAAAGATGTACAGAACAACCAACAAAGGAACAAGCTGGACAGAACAAACTACCGCGTTAGCAGTAGCAAAATCATTCTATGCTTTATCAATGTTTAACGTTAACTGCGGTTGGGCCGTAACAGGTGCAGCAGTAACAGGCGGTACAAACGACGGTGTCTGGAAATATACTGACGCATTAAACGGTGTAAACCCTGTTAACACAACAACACCAACTAATTTTGTATTAGATCAGAATTATCCGAATCCGTTCAATCCATCAACAACAATCAATTATTCGATTCCAAAGTCATCTTTCGTAACCTTAAAAGTATATGACGTACTTGGTAACGAAGTAAAGACATTAGTAAACGAACAACAGTCTGTAAATAATTATTCAATTACTGCAGATTTCTCAAACTTAACAACAGGTGTTTATTATTATACATTGAAAGCCGGTGATTTCACATCAACGAAAAAATTAATGCTTATTAAATAAACAATGAATATCAGATAGTTTCAAAAAATGCTCATTCTAATTCATTAGGGTGAGCTTTTTTTATTAAATTTAAACTGTAAAAAATGAAATTTCTAAAATCTCTCTTAATTGTTACAACATTATTTATAATATTTGCTGTAAACAATTCTTATTCTCAGAATGTTGATTATCCAACGTTAAGAGTAATAAAACCTTTGGCGTGGACAACAGAGCCTTATGGAATGGATAGTCCCTATAATTCTATTATTTCCGTCGGGTCTTTTGATAATTATATTTTATCGGCATCAGTAGGCTTCATGGAGCCTGATATATGCGTAAATTATACAAATCCCTTAAACTTTGTTGCAACTGATAACAGAATTATTACCGGTGCTAACTATGTTTATTCTACAATAAACGGCGGTGTTAACTGGTCACAGGTAAATATACCTACAAGTTCAGGCGATCCGGTTTTTGCTTCAGATAGTTTAGGTAACTTATACATTGCTTATCTTAGTGGCGGAGTAAGAATACAAAAATCAACAAACGGCGGCGTCTCATGGGGTACCGCGGTGACTATAGTTTCAAATGCAAGTGCTGATAAGGAATGGATATGGGCTGACAGAACAAATGGTCCTACAAAGAATAATTTGTACATGGCATATTTTAATGCAACAACAGGCAGCCAGAGAACTGATTTCTTCAGAAGTACAAATAACGGTGTAACCTGGACAGGTCCTACAATTTTGCAGGCAACAGTATCAACAAACCCTGGACCGAATATTGTAACGGATAAAACAGGTAAGGTATATGTGTTTATTACTGCAAGTACCGGTGCCATTGTAAAATATTCAACCGATGGAGGTGCAACATTCTCAGCCGATAATCAGGCAGCCTCTTATATTGAACCTGGCGTACTTAATACAACCTCAGGAAGAAAATGCGTGAAGGGTAACATCAGAACAAACGGACATCCTCAGGCAGCCGCAGATTTATCGAACGGACCGTATCAAAATTATGTATATATTTCATATGCAGCAAACCCACCGGGACCTGATAATGCAAATATTTATGTGGCAAGGTCAACAAATGGCGGAGTAAGTTGGGCTATGCCTGTTCAGGTAAATGATGACGCAACAACGTTTGATCAATGGATGTCTGATATCAGCGTTGATGACCAGGGAAGAGTCTGGGTATTCTGGTATGATTCAAGAAACGATCCTGCTAATATTTTAACCGAGCATTATGCATCAGTATCAACTGACGGTGGAGCAACTTTTATGCCTAACTTTAAAGTGTCCAGTCAGAACTTTAATCCTAATACAGTTAAACAGTATCAGGCAGCTGAACATTATTATATAGGTGATTATATCGGAATGTCGGGCAGGTCGTTTACGTTACCTGTTTATTGTAATCAGAACAATGACATGGGAAACGACTTTTCTGCATATTTACCTGATTATGGTGTGTCTTTCCAGAAAGCAACCGATAACTTAAGTGTCAGCAATACTTCTGTTAATTATATCAGAATTCCGATGCTGGGACCTTACAGCGGAACAGTTACATATTCTGCAACAGTTTCTCCTGCACCTGCAGTTGGTTCAATTACGTTTACGTATCAGCCGAGTAACGTAAAGGTTCTTACTGGAACACCTGATTCACTCAGAATTAATGCTACAACTTCAAATAACTGCTCTTACGGAACCTATACTGTCACAGTAACAGGTACTGAAAATGGCGGCCCAAGAACTCATAAGAGAACTTATACACTGATAGTTGGAAGCACAGTTAGCGGTGTTGGTAACAATAACGGAGAAGCCACACAGTTCAATCTGTACCAGAACTATCCGAATCCGTTTAACCCTGTAACCTCAATCGAATATTACCTGCCAAAACAAACCTTTGTATCATTGAAGGTATATGATTTAGTAGGAAGAGAAGTCGCAGTACTGGCAAATAATGAATTACGCCAGTCTGGATTACATCAGGTATCTTTTGACGGAAAAGATCTCGCTTCAGGAATTTATTACTATAAAATTTCAGCAGGTGAGTTTGCAGACGTAAAAAGAATGATGCTTGTTAAATAAAGTATAAAAGTATTTTATAAAGGAGTGTATTTTAAGTAATACACTCCTTTTTTATTGTAAATTTACTCTAAAAATAAAACAAAACCCCCGGTTCATATACGGTATACCCTTTTTTTTCAATTGAATATCTTGATTATTAATCTTATTTTAAGTAAAATTAATTTTATAGATGGCTAAAGGATACAATGTTCTTTTTGTCACCAGTGAGGTTCTTCCGTATTCCAAAACTGGTGGTCTTGCAGATATTTCAAATTCGCTTCCACAGGCAATGAATTCATTAGGGAATGAAGTCAGGATTATAACCCCTAAATACGGTCCCTTAGACGAAAGACGCTTACAGATTCACGAGATAAAGAGATTGAAAGACCTTAATATGACTATGAACGATAAAAATTACAAGTTCAGTATTAAGTCTTCCTTTATTCACGGAAAAAACACAAAAGCACAAATGTATCTTCTTGAAAATAATGACTTTTTCAAGAATAAAGGTATTTATTTAAACAGCAGAACTAAAAAAGATTTTGATAATAATGATGACAGATTCCTGTTCTTCTGTAAAACTGTTATAGAAATCCTCGAAGTCCTTCAATGGAAACCTGACGTTATTCACTGTAATGACTGGCAGACAGCTTTAATTCCCGCATTGCTCAAAACAGTTTATAAGGATAACGCACATACCAAGGGTATTAAAACTGCACTTACAATTCATAATCTTGGGTATCAGGGCGATTTCCCTTATTCGACTTTTAAGAAAACCGGACTCTCAGAAAGCGTTTATAATGAAATAGGATTCCCAAAAGGAAAGTTTAATTTCTTAAAAGCAGGTATTCATTATGCCGATAAAATTACAACCGTTTCGGAAAGATACGCAGAAGAAATACGTACTGACAAAGAATTCTCTTGCGGTATGGAAGATGTTTTATCGAGAAGGAAAAAAGATATATCTGGTATATTAAACGGAATAGACAGAACAGTCTGGCATCCTACTTTTGATAAGACAATTACTTACAGGTACACATCTCAGGAAATTCCGTTAAAGTGGGAAAACAAAAGAGAGCTCCTCAGTAAATTTAAGTTTGAGATGAAAGAGGGCGTTCCTCTTCTCGGTTTCATCAGCAGACTAGTTGAATCCAAAGGATTTGAATTGCTTAAAAAAGCGTTGCCTGAATTGATGAAAGAAAACCTTCAGTTGATAATTCTCGGAACAGGCGAAGAAGAATACCATAAGTTTTTAACTCAGGCAAAGAAAAAGTACCCGAACAAATTAATAGTTGTACTTGATTTCGATGAGGAAATGGCACACCATATACAGGCCGGCTGCGATATAATGCTGGCACCTTCAAAATATGAGCCCTGTGGCCTGACACATTTATACAGTCTTACTTACGGAACAATCCCTGTGGCAAGAAACACGGGAGGATTGGCCGATACTATCACTGACCATAAGAAACCGAAAGGTAACGGATTCCTGTTCAATAAATTTGATGCAGGTGAATTCGTTAAGGCAATAAACACGGCTATTGGTGTTTACAGAAAGAACAGACCGAAATGGAATCAGATGATCAGAAACGGTATGAGCGAAGATTTCTCATGGAAAGTTTCGGCTACCAAGTATATGAATATGTATAAAAAATTAACATCGTCTAAGTAATATTTGATTACAGAACCAGTTCATAACCGTTATTAATGAAAAAGGCTGTTTTTCTCGATAGAGACGGAACTATTAATTTTGACGTAGGATATCTTTCAAAGGTTAATGATATTTCTATATTCGAAGGCGTTGTGCCATCGCTAAAGTCATTGAAGGAATCAGGTTTCCTTAATCTGATAATCACAAATCAATCCGGTATCGCAAGAGGATATTTTTCCGAAAAAGACCTATTGGAACTTCACGATGAATTTAAAAGACAACTCAGTTCCGACGGAATAACGTTAATTGATGATATTTTCTATTCTCCTTTCCATGCAGACGGTATAATAGAACAATACACCAAAGCTTGCAGTACACGTAAGCCCGGTATCGGGATGATAGAAGAGGCGGTAAAGAAATTCAATGTTGATTTGTCCTGCTCCTATTTCATCGGTGATTCACTCGTGGATATGCAGTGTGCTGAAAATGCGGGTTTGAGAAAAATACTGGTTAAAACAGGTTATGGACTGAAAACGATAACTGAATGCGAAAAAATGAATATTAAGATTGATTATATAGCGGAAAGATTTTCAGATGCATCAGAGTATATAATTCATAAAGAGAAAGCCTAAAAATTAGGTAAAACATTGATTTTATTTAGCATTACAAAGTCTCTACAAATTTAATATTGTTTATATTATCTTAATCGTTTGTTATACAAAATTACACATAAATTTGAGAAGAAAATTAAGTTATTATAATAGGT
>Ga0194062_1000571_pt1 | contig 15638 bp, 12 predicted proteins | sample SepL2225m_MetaG_FD_155481 | JGI IMG/M metagenome (GOLD analysis project Ga0194062, IMG submission 155481) | Anoxic zone freshwater microbial communities from boreal shield lake in IISD Experimental Lakes Area, Ontario, Canada - Sep2016-L224-25m | ecosystem: Environmental > Aquatic > Freshwater >... | reverse complement strand
GGTATAATCGATCAGGTCTTTCATTCCCCTGCGGTAAATGCTTATCGTAACCCGGGTCCCCTTAGGTCCTTTTAACTTCCGCATGACATCGTTATTCACAATTTTTATCCCCGCTACATTTTTACCTTCAATTTTCACGATACGGTCGCCTGCTTTAATACCCAGTTTCTCCGACGGACCGTTGGCTACAGGCATGATCACTGTCACGGTATCACTTTCTATCCTGAACTGAACGCCAATGCCTTCAAAACTTCCGAGCAGGGGATCGTTGGCATCATGAAATTCGGCTGGAGTAATATAGGTTGAATGCGGATCAAGTCCTTCGAGTAACCCGGTGATGGCCTGGTCTTCAAGCCTGGTCCTCCCGATGGTATCCACGTAATTCTTCTGAACATACTGTAAAACCTGGTTTAGTTTGCCAGAGCCCTGCATCTTGAACAGTCCGAGGCCGGACGAATGGCTGTATAACCAGATACCCAGGAACATCCCCGCGATCAACACAAGGGCAAACCATACCGGCATGTAGGGATTAATTTTCTTCTTTTCCATGATTAAAAAAAATATTGTTGCCAAAGATACCGAATTCCTAATTTTGCAGTATCAATGAATACGATATGACTAATAAAATACGGATATTCCTGCTGATTATTGCCGTTGTGCCGGCATTTTGTATACTACCGGGAGCTTCACCGATTCCCAGAAATGTCAAAATGCCTTTTAAGAACAGTTATTTCAGACCCATCGATTCGGCCATGATCCATTACCGCCTGTGGGTCACTAAAGTAAAGCCTGCAAAAGGGAAAGTTTTATTTATTCATGGGTTCACTGGATCTACCTTCAGCTTCCGGAAAAATTATGACAGCCTTATGAATGCCGGATACAATATCGCAGCCATCGATTTGCCTGCTTTTGGCTACAGTGACAAGGGAACCTGGATCAACCATTCGCAAAGCAGCAGGGCGGTCCTGGTTTGGAAACTCCTCGACCGTATCGACAATGGTGATACGTCGGCATGGAATATCATCGGGCATGACATGGGCGGAGGCACTGCAGAAGCTGTCGCCCTTTTAAGGCCCTCACGAACGAAAAGCCTGGTTCTCATCGATGCCATGTTTTTCAATAATAACTTAGTTATAACGTGCACCGGATCTTCCTTTTCGAACATCAAACCGGTAAAAAAATTCTATGCCGATTATGTGAAACACCGTCTGGTCACCTTCGATCATATGCAAAAACTGCTGAGAAGCGGTTACGGGCGACTGCCCGACACGGCTGATGTTACAGGCTATATGATGCCGTTGAGGATACCCGAAACAGTTGACGCCATCGTGAGCACCTTCTCTAACTGCAGGGAAGTCGTCACCCTGAATTCCGACAGTCTGAAACAGATTCCGGTCCTGGTTGTCTGGGGTTCGAAAGACAGCTGGATCCCACCAGGAAATGCTGAGGTAATAAAACAGTATGTTCCTCAGATGGAATTGCACAGCATCAATGGGGCTGGACATATGCCAATGGAAACCCATCCGGCGCAGTTTAACGCCATCCTGCTTCAGTTCCTGAACAAAGTAAATGCGAAGTAATTTCGTTCGCATCTTCACACCGCCGCTACGGTGTTCCACCTGAGGCGGCTTGTGTGAAATGCTTACTCATTATTCCGGAACAACCGTGACGCTGTCTACGAAAAACTCCGTGTCGCCTCTCCAGAAAAGCTTGCCGTTTTTTTCGGTGTAGTGAACCGTCACATAGTTTCCTTCCAGGGTTGACAGTTTTTCGGCCGCTGTCTTATCGGTTACCGAAAACAGGAACTTCTCCGATGCGAGGGCCACATTCTGACTGCTTTTCACGCTACTCAGGATCAATTCTCCTTCCCAGGTCTTAAAGACCTGTCCTCGTTTAGAGAATTTCTGCAATAAGCCCGCCCTGTTTCCTTCGCTGTAGGTGAAAAAATATTTCCAGTAAATAAATGCCGCGAAGAACAGCAGAAGGATCAAAATTGCCCAGGTGTAAATTTTTCTGATCTTGGATTTCATGACATAGGTGTTTAATGCACAAACATAAGGATTTGCAAACGGAATAACAAATTCACATGAATGATTTCTGAAGGAAAAACAAGGCGTTTTACAGTTATTGAGCAGCAGCGGCCGGTGAAAAGATGTAACTTTGAATCTTAATCCATGCCGGGATGACAGACCTCTCTCAGGAAAAGATCACCGAACAAGCGAACATTCTCATAGAGAAAAAATTCGGGATTTTCCACTCTCCTGAGAACCTTCACAATCTTCAGAGATCGCTTATCAACACGACCAAAGAGCTGGGGCTGCATAAGGATATAGGAACACTTATCCATCTTCTTGGCCGGGACTCGCTCACACCGGCCCAGGAAGGGATTCTTGTTTCGAACCTCACCGTGGGAGAAACTTTTTTCTTCCGTGACATGCATACCCTGAATGTTTTCCGCGACCACGTGCTCACACCTATGCTCGATTTGAGAAGGAGCACTTCAAAATCACTGCGGATATGGAGTGCAGGCTGCTGCAGCGGAGAAGAACCTTATACGCTGGCGATCATGCTTACTGAACTTCTTGGGGATTTGGACGAATGGAAGATCCATATTACCGCGACGGACCTGAACCCGAAGTTCCTCGAGAAAGCAGAAAGGGGAGTATATACATCCTGGTCTTTCAGAAATACGCGGGAGGAGATCATCGACAAGTATTTTATCAGAGAAAAGAATACGTATGAGCTGATTCCGTCCATCAGGAAGATGGTAAACTTTCATCATTTAAACCTCGCCCTTGAAACGAGCCAGGACCTTCCTCCTCATTTACTTAACCAGGACGTGATATTCTGCCGTAATGTGCTGATGTACTTTTCTCCCGCCCAGGCTGCACAGGTTATTTCAAGGTTCCTTACTTCACTTACTGACAAGGGATGGTTTATTATAAGTCCGGTTGAATCATCCTTTCCTGTTTTCAGCGCTTTTACCCCTGTTATCAGGAACAGCATCACTTTGTATCAAAAGCAGCTTCAGCAAAACCCCCTGCCAGAACACCGCATCCATGCAATCAGCCCGGTAGTCAGCCCGGTAAGCCCTGCAATCAGCCCTGCAGTCAGATTGAAAACAATACTTCCACCTTCTTTACCATTAAAAAAACTGCCAGACAAGCCCCCCGACCCTGCTGCCACAGCCCACAAAGAATATAATGAAGGCAGGTACGAGAAAGCAATTGAGACTATATTGGTTTTGGCTGATCAGGGTAAAGCCCGGCATGAACTACTTTTTGTGCTGATCAGGTCTTATGCAAACCTTGGAAAACTTCAGCAGGCCAAAGAATGGAGCGAGAAGCTCATCGCGATGGATAAAACCAAAGCCGGGGTTCACTATTTATACGCGGTAATCCTTCATGAGATGGACTTTAAGGAAGAGGCGGAAGAGGCGCTGCGCAAAGCCTTGTACCTGGATCCGGGCCATATTCTTTCCCACTTTCTGATAGGCAGCATTTCATCAAAGCTTGGTAAAAACAGCAAAGCCCGTAAGCATTTTATGAATGTTAAAGAACTGCTTTCAGCTTATAAGGATGAAGATGTTCTCCCTGAGTCGGAGGGAATGACAGCGGGAAGGATCAGAGAGATCGTTCATTCATTGCAATAACCCTGTTATGCGCGCACTATTTTCCCAATCATAACGGCTATCTCGTCAGGTGGAAGAATATAGGTTGCAGCGCCAAGTTTAACAGCTTCCCCTGGCATCCCAAATACGATGGAGCTTTCCCGGTCCTGGGCAATAGTCACGGCTCCGGCATCTTTCATGGTTTTCAAACCTTGTGCGCCATCTTTTCCCATGCCGGTAAGAAGGACTCCGAGAGCATTGGCGCCGAAGTTTTCTGCAACGGACCGGAACAGATAGTCCACAGCCGGTATCAATCCGTTTTCGGCAGGGCCTGAATAAAGGGATGCTTTGAGATCCCTGTTCACTCCAAAATGAAAATCGTCAGGGGCGAAATAAGCAATGCCCTTTTGAAGATTTTGGCCCTGTTCAGCAATCATTACAGGGATAGACGAAGTCACCGACAACCATTCCTGAAGGCCATTGATAAATCCTTTGGTGATATGCTGTACAATGACAACAGGGACCGTAATATCTTTTGGCAGGGCCGATAATATTTTCTGCAGGGCTGCAGGGCCTCCGGTAGAAGCCCCGATAGCAATGAGGCGAATGTCTTTGTGCCTGGAGGCGGATTTCATACTGCCCTGAAGGGAAGGCTCTGCTTCAGGTAGTTTACGCCGGATCAACTTCACGACTTTGACCTCCGACATAAGCTTTACCGCTTGCAATAATTCAGCCCGGACTTCTTTGTGCCTGGCATGATGAATATCAGGAGGACGTTTTACCACAGCCAAAGCGCCTGCCTCCAATAATCTGAAAACATAGGAACGGTCATCGATTTTTTCGCTTCCGCTCACAATGACAATGGGAGTGGCCCTGCTTTCCATGATCCGTCGCGTTGTTTCAACCCCGTCGATTCCCGGCATGTTGATATCCATGGTAATCACATCCGGTTTGAGTTCAATCGTCATGGTAATAGCCTCCTCTCCCGATCCGGCTATACCGGCAATCCTAATCTCAGGGTCTGAGGCTAGAAGGTAGGCCAGAAATTCCTGAACTACTTTTGAATCGTCAACGATTAAAACCCTGATCATGGTTGCAGAATACTTTTATATGAGTTTTCTTACGACTTCGAGCAAATTACTTTGTTCAAAATTGCTTTTTATAATATAGGCGTTTGCTCCTGCCTCTATCCCCTGTTCATGGTCTTCCCTCTTACTGAGAGAAGTCACCAAAACTACGGGAAGTTCTTTCAGCCTGCTGTCATGACGGATCTTCCTTGTAAGTTCGAAGCCATTCATCCGGGGCATATCCACATCCGAGACTAACAGGTCAAACTCCCCTTCCTTTGCCCGGGTCAGGGCATCCACTCCATCAACGGCAGTATTCACAATATATCCGGCAGATTCAAGGATGTTTTTCAGCAACATCCTTGAAGTAATGGAATCTTCAGCAACGAGGATCTGTTTTTGTTTTCTTTCTGATGCGCCAGTAGGACTTTCTGAAGGCTGCCAGTCACGGGGTTTCAAAGCTGAGTTGACAAGATCTGCCACATTCAGCACCGGCACCACCTGCCCTGTACCCAGCACAGTTGCTCCGGAAATATATCTCACCCTGCGAAGCTGCTTTCCGAGACTCTTCATCAGGAACTGATGCTCAGAGAGCACTTCGTCGACCTGAAAAGCAATCAGCCGGCCATTAATATTGACAATGGCATAAGGAGATCCGCCAGAATCAGCTTCCAATCCCTCCGATTTGCGAATGGTATTTGCCGTGACAGGAAGATTGAGTATTTCGGCAAGTCTGACCGATGCCAGATGTTCACCTCCGAAAATAACAGCCTTCTTATTTTCCAGGCTTACCTTTTGTTCGTGCGGTATCATGGTCACACGTTCAAGGTTTGTAGTGGGTATCATGAAAGAATGACCTGCATCGCTCACCAGCACTCCCCGGAATGTTGTAAAGGTGAGAGGCATCAGGATCCTGAATTCAGTACCTTCGCCTTTCTTTGTTGCCACAGAAATAGTACCCCCCGATTTTTCAACTTTTTCCCTTACGATGGCAAGCCCGATTCCGCGACCCGACACATCGGTGATCACCTCACTGGTAGATATCCCTGAATGAAATATGAAGAAGGTGACGGCATCGGGAGTAAGGGAATCTCTATCTTCCGGATTAACCAGCCCTTCACGGATGGCTTTTGCCAGCACTTTGTCAAGGTCTATCCCCCTTCCGTCATCTGAGACCTTGATTTCGGCCTGATGGTTTTCCCTCTGAAGAAATGATAAAGTAATTGTGCCGTGAGATGGTTTATTATTCGAAACGCGTTCCTGAGGGATCTGAATGGCATGGTCGACACAGTTGCGCAGAAGATGGATCAGGGGGTCCTTCAGTTCATCGAGGATCCGGCGGTCGATCTCCATATCGGTCCCTTGCATCACCAGGCTTACATCCTTACGTTGATCCCTTGCAAGATCCCTGATAAATTTGGGAAATCCTTCTGCCATCACAGATACCGGCATTAGGATCAACTGCTTCATCCCGGCAAGATGCTCATCCAGAAGGCGGGTCATGTCGTGATGGTCGCGTTCCAGATTCCCTTTCAGAGAATCAGAACGGCTCTCAAGAGCCGTCATCCGTTTCTCAACCAGACTTAACAATTCAAGGGATTGATCATTACATCCCGTTCCGCGGTTCCGCTTCCACTGGGAAAGTTCAGCAAGGCAAGCCTGAAGCTCGTTTTGAATATCATAACAGTCCAACACCCTCTGTCCGAAAGCAGTCTTTGAAATGATCAGCTCCTCTGCCTGCAGCAACATCGGATCCAGGCGGTTAGCCTGAACTCTTAACGAACCGGCTAAGGGAATAACTTCCTCTGCCGACAAATTGGAATCAGGTTTGACCAGCCTTTCAGCGGCGGCAGCAGTCGGTTTTTCAAGCTTTCCCTTTGCCGCCTCACCCAGCCGGGTGATGAGGCCTCTCAACTTGCCACGGTCAGCTGATGAAGTCACCGATTGAGGCGAGGCAAGGACCTGGTTGATGACATTCAACGAATCGTGCAACAGATCAATCAATCCCGGCATCAAAACGATCTCATGGCGCTTCAGGGCCGAGAATACACTTTCCAGCGGATGGCATAAGGCTTCAACATCTCTCTGGCCTACCGACCTTGCGGCGCCTTTCAGACTATGGACATCGCGAAACATAGTCTCTATCCTCGCATTCAGTACCTCTCCCGAAAGGCCTTTCTCCAGTTTGATCAGGCCAACGGAAACAGAACGGATGTGCTCTTCCGCTTCAATCAGAAAAGTAGCTAACAAACGTTTTTCGAATTCCTGGTCCTGAGTGCTCATCAATGATGTAATTAAAGCTTGCTGGTCTCCACAAGCGCTTTTAATTTCAACCCGAGTTCATTAAGATCCCTGGCCGATTGTTTTACTTGTTTCATACTCGAAGCGTTTTCACTTCCAGCCTGGTTGATGGTTTTTATAGCAAGCCCGATCTGATCCATTCCGATGAGTTGCTGTTTGCTTGAAGCCACGATCTGAATTGCCACATTGGCTGCATCCCTCGTACTTTCAGTCAAAACCTGAATTGCCTCTCCGGCTTTGGCGGACTGTCTCACACCGGCTTCCACGGCCTTATTACCCTGCTCTGCAGCCATCACCGCGGCGCTGGTTGTTTTCTGTACATCAAATAAAATCGTGCGGACCTGAGCCGTGGCTTTTTTCGATTGTTCAGCCAGGTTTCTGATCTCCTGGGCAACGACGGCAAAACCCTTACCTTGTTCGCCGGCTTTTGCAGCTTCAATGGCTGCATTTACAGCAAGCAGGTTGGACTGGTTAGCGACATCATTCACCGAAGCGATAATTCCGCCGATCGACTGGCTTTGCTCACTTAAACGGATAATGGTCTGCCCTATCACTTCCATCTGCTGTTTTATATTATCCATGCCGTGTACGGTTTCATTCACTGCTTTCTGCCCGTCCTGGGAAATCTGGGCAACATGATACGCATTCTCTGAAACTTCAGTAGCTTTCTGGGAAGACAGCTGGGCTGCCTGCCTCACTTCTTCGACGGTTGTCGAAGTCTCAGTGATAGAGGCTGCCGTCTGAACAGCTCCTGATGCTACCTGAGTCGTAGCTGCAAGAATCTCGCTGGAGGATGCAGCAAGTACATTCACCGTTTCTTTTACTTCTTTCAAGATACTTGTCAGTTCATAGGTCCGTTTTTTTACCGTCCCTTCCAGATCCGAAATGTCAGTAGTGGAACCACGAAGGTTCTCGAGCATAAGGCTAAACGCTTTACCCAACCTCCCGATCTCGTCTTTCCTTTCGCTAAAAGGTATGCTTGCCTGCAGATCCTTCTTTCCCGAAATCTTTCCTGCTACTGCCGAAAGGGCAAGAAGCGGAATAGCAATAGCACTGTTCATTAGGAAAACCAACAGTATGCCCAGAAACAGTCCGATTCCCCCGATCAGGAGAAAGATGTACATAGCAGAATTCGCTTCTTTGCTATCCCCGGCTACCTGCTCATCCATGGCACGATGGTTATCACTGAACAGTCTCTGAATAAGGCTGTTCATCTGGTTAAAACGATCTTCCTGTAAACTGGTACCCAGCCTGATGGCCTCATCCTGATCACCTTTTGAAATCAGGGAAAGCTCACCATCTCTTGTTTTGCGGTATTCCTGCCTCAGGCTGTCTATTCTTGAAAGTCGCAGTAGAAAGTCAGGGTCATTATTCAATGACCTTAGAGTGTCGATCACCCTGGAACTGCGGGCATCTTGTTCCAGCATGATTTTAATAATCCTCTCCTGCTCGGGTTTCTCTTTAGTGATTATTAATTCAAGTATCAAAGCCCTTTGCTGGCTGAGCAGGTATGTGAGGTTGGCGGTTGCAAGCGTTGAATTAAGTTTGACATTATTCAAATCTTTTTCTGATTTGATTCCTCTCAGAATCTCAAGATCGGCAATCACAATTACTCCGGCCAGTAGCAGCCAAAGTAAGCCAAAACCAATAATCAGCTTATTGCGGGTCGAAAGGTTGCTAAAAAACTTCATAGCGTATTGTTTTATTTGATGTTTAATTAATTTACGTCAATGATCAGCGATTTATCTTCTAAAATTTTCTGAATATTCAATACCAGAATTGATCCCGGAGTTACGCCAAGAAGATATTCGGCACCAGGTCCGCTTATCGTGGGAATGGCAGCCTGAATAGTGTCTTTCGCTATCAGCAGTGTTCCCATAACCTCATCGGCCAGAATCCCGAATTCCATATTCTCATTGCTTACCCTGATCACTTTATTCAACTCGCCAAGGCCCGTTTCAGGCAATTGGAAAAATGTTTTCAGGTTGACAACCGAAAGGATCTGCCCTCTGACATTTATAATACCCAGCACAAAAGCGGGGGTTCCCGGCAGCGGAGTGCAGGCCCTTAGCTGGTAAATTTCCTTCACGAACAAAGAATCAATGGCATAGGATTCTCCGGCGAGAGAAAAAGTAACAACATCCATCATTTCCCTTCCGGAATCAATGGTTGCTGGTTCCATTGCAAGATACCGTGACCTCTCTTGTAAAAGCTCCTTATCTTGCTGATTCATATTCCTTCTTTTTCATTTACTGAGGCCATGGCTTCCAACAGCACAAGGTTCTCTTCATCCGATAAAAAACGGTCAGGATCATGTATAAATACCATCCCGCTGCTTGTCTTGATAATCCCATTAATATATTTTGAATGGCTGATGAGATCATCCTTTTCAACACCATCTCTCCCGTCCGTTTCACTGATTTGATGAACCTCATCGGCGATAATAGCAACTACCTTTTCTTTGGCCTTTAAAATAATAAACTTGTTATCAGGGATGACTTCCTTAGGCGGCAGGCCAAACCGTTTCCTGATGTCAAAAACCGGAACAATCAAGCCTTGAATGTTGATTATTCCGAGGATTACGTGAGGTGAACCAGGCAATGGTGTAACAAATACAGCATGAACCACACGGAGCACATGTTCCAGGGGCAGGGCAAGCATCACATCATCCAGGCTGAAAACAACAACCCGCTGGTGAATTATCTGATCCTTTTCATTCATTGTATTCTTCATCCTTGCTGTTTAGAATTACTGCAGCTTTTATCAGGCTGAAATAAATTTATTCATTGCTTCCAGAACCTGTTGTTTCCCGAATGGTTTGGGAAGGTATTCATCGCAACCTGCTTCAAAGCATTTTTGCTTGTCGCTGGCTAAGGAATAGGCCGTGGTAGCAATAACCGGCAGGTCTTTCCTGAATGACTTGATCTGGCGTGTAGCCGAAAGCCCGTCCAGTTCCGGCATCCTTATATCCATCAGCACAAGAGATATATCAGCATTATTAAGGCAGAGTTCTACAGCTTCCCTGCCGTTATATGCCTGAATAATCTTAATCCCGGTTGACTTAAGAACAGCCTTTACAAATGAGGCGTTCTCATCTTCATCTTCAGCCAGCAGTAGGGTTTTATCATCCCAGCTGAGTTTTATCGGGGGAGTTTCTATAGTAGCTGGCCGAACGCTGAGTGAGGGTTCAGATTCAAGCGTAACAGGTAGTATTAACATAAATGTAGAACCTTTACCGATGGAGGATTGCAAGCTGATTTCGCCCTGTAATAATCTGGCATATGATCTGGCAATAGAGAGGCCAAGTCCGGCTCCCTCGTACTTCCTGGAGTGACCGATTTCGACCTGTCTGAACCTGTCGAAAATAACTTCATGCATTTCCGGGTCGATACCGATCCCGGTATCCTTGACGCTGAAATGCAGGGAATCGTTTTCAATGGAGGCGGTGATTTCGATACTCCCCTGCTCAGTGAATTTGATTGAGTTGCTGATCAGGTTGTTCACGATCTGTTTGAGCTTACCTCCATCGGTAATGACCTTGGAAGCGACAGGGGAGATGTTATTATGAAATGTAATGGTAAGGTTTTTTTTGTGTGCCTCGGGCTGAAATAAAGCCTGGCTGTCATCAAGCAACCAGATAAGGTCAATTTCAGATTTTTCGAGGGCATCTACTCCCGATTCAATTCGCGAGATATCAACAATGTCGGTTATGATCTTGAGCAATCGGTTGGTGCTCAGGTCGATATGTTTTATGAACTCTCGCCTTGTCGAGTTGTTGAGATCAGGATCCTTAAGCAACTGGGTAAAACCCAGGATCCCGTTCATCGGTGTACGGATCTCATGAGACATATTTGCAAGGAAGGCCGATTTCAAACGATCGCTTTCTTCAGCCTTCTCCTTACTCTGATGAAGCTCCTCCTGGATCTTTTTCAGATCGCTGATATCCTGCATTACGGTACGGCTGTGAAGAATATTTCCATTTTCATTCCTGACAGCAGTAGAATTAGATAGAACCGTAATTTTTCCACCCGTTTTGGTACGAAGATATAATTCCGAATTGCTCACCAGTCCGGTCTTCATAAATATCCTGAAATCTTCTTCCACCTTTTGGCGACTGTCGGGGTGATATCTTTCGGTAAAATGTTGTCCGATCACTTCCGCCCTGGTAAATCCGGTGTGCTCCAGGAGGGTCACATTGCATTCAATAACCTTGCCACCATGGGGCTCGACCGACATGAACATGGAAGGGGCATTGTCGTAAAGGTCAAGGTATTTCTCTTCGCTTTGTTTCAGGGCCAGCGTTCGTTGTTCAACCAGTTCTTCCAGTTGTTCATTGATGATCCTGAGATCCTCCTGAGTTTTGGCGAGCTCCTCGTTTCTTAATACGGCAGCTTCATAAGTCGAAAGCAGAAGGGTCAGCATTTGCTGGTGTTCGGCAGTAACAAGCCGTTTCCTGCCCATAAAACTTATCTCTGTCGAGATCCTGACCCTTTCGCCCTCGGTTTTTCTCTTGTTGGCAAGGGCCGAATGTATCTGGGAGATCAGTATACCCGGCTTAAACGGTTTGGTTATGAAATTATCGGCGCCGCATGCCAGGCCTTCAAGAACATCTTCGGCATTTGACAAAGAGGTAAGCAAAATAACCGGAATGTGACTTCTGTTTTCAGAATATTTGAAATGGCGGCAGAAATCAAATCCGTTCATTTCGGGCATGACGATGTCGCTGATGACCAGGTCGGGCATCTCCCTGTCGACCAAAGCCAGAGCTGCCTTCCCGTTTTCCGCTACCGAAACATTGAAGCTGTTTTGCTCAAGTAAATGCTGTAATTGAGCGCGTTGGGTCGGACTGTCTTCAACAATCAGGATCCTTAATTGCTCTGAAGATGTATTGTTTATCATGATCAGGATAAAATACTATGAATTACAAATAAATGCGTTAATCCGCATCATCATTGGTTATCAGCTCAATAAACAGGCATTGGCCCCGGAAAAAAACCTTAGTACAGGGTTCCGCCCCGGGATGGAAGATTTACCGGGAGATATTGAACCGTATCAACCATTCAGCCTGCAAAATTAAAAAAAATTAACGCATTCATGTACTTATTTACATCTGACAAGGAATAATTATGCATTTTTAATAAATATAATTTAGGTGCCAATCCTTTTTTCGTTGCCCACGGTCTATGAATCTGATCGTGGGAGTTTCATAATTTTTTATCTTCGCCGAAAAAATCAAATCCTTTTACGATGCATATCTTGCTGACCGGTGGTTTTTACGAGTTCCCTGGGTGCGTTTACCGAATTCTCGGCCCTGCTTATCCGCCCATTCAAAAAAATCAATGTAAAATTCAGCCGGTTCGCAGTGATCTATACCTGCAATGAGTATACCTTCAATTCGGAAAATGCCGTAAAGGATTTCGGGTTCAAGCCCAGGTACAGCAAGGAGGATGCATTCAGAAGGACGGTGGAGTTTTATTCAAATAGCGAAGTAGCGAAATAGCGTTCTGCATTATCCTTCAGTCCTTCAGTCAATCAGTCATTCAGTCCTTCAGTCAATCAGTCAATCAGTTTCAGTCCTTAAAAAGTAATGACCTTCCCTTCTTCCTGTAAATACCGAGTCAGGGTATCTCCCATGTATTTTACTTCGATGCCGAGGGATCTGATGGCGCCGGTCACGCCATAGGCTTCGGTACATCCACGGCAAGCCTCGACGGTAATGCCACTTTGCATCACAAAATCAAGCTCCATCTGAACATCCTTATCCTGTGCCAGGAGCCTGGCCGATGGCCCCCAGATCACGACATTGATCTCGTCCCACCAGCCCATGCTTTTAGCATCCATCAGGTAGACGAAGATCATTCTCATGGCCACATCTTTTTCGCCTGTGGACCATACGACGTGAAGTTTTTTCATTCTAATGCATTGGTATTTCCCTGACAAAGATATTAAAAAATCGTGTTGCCGCTATGGTGGAAGACAGATGGCCGATATCAGATGGTGGAAATCAGATTTTCGCTACTTCGCTATTTCGCTACTTCGCTATTTAACATTCGGTAGCCGAAAACCGCCATACAGTTCTTGCTCGGTGTATTGTTTCTGTTTCGACAAGGCTTCAAATTCGACCTGCTGTTCAGCCGTGATAGATTTATTCGTCATGAACGATTTCAGCTTTACTCCCAGCAGGGAGTCCTGTTTTACCATTGCCTGGTATTCGGTATTCACCACCCAGTAGTAATCCTGCCAGCATTTCCTCAGCTGAGCCGACGGAAGAACGTAAGAAAAATACTGTGCCAGCAGCCTTCTGGGACCCACTTCTTTGTTTAGAACGATAAGATTGGTCACATAATGGTCGTACTGCTTCGCCTCATTGAGTCCGGCTGCACGGTCGCGGAAGCCGTAATCGATTACCATGGTCACAATGACCAGGGCCACCGACCCGATAAGCCATTTTACAACATCAAAGATCAGTTTCATCTTCTGAAGCTCCGTCATTGCTGCCGCAGCCTTCTGTGTTTCGGTTTTTGCGGGTTTCTCTTCCATTTTAATTTGTTTTAGTTGTGGTTACTCAATTATTACAGCGAGCAGTTCACACAAGCCGCATCAGGTGGAACGAGCGTAGCAATTCACACAAGCCGCCTCAGGTGGAACGCAGTGACACCATAGCGGCGGTGTGAAGCTGCGAGCGATTTCGCTACTTATAATGCGAATCATAACCCTGCCACCAGCTGCTTCAGCCTGGTCTCCGCTACTTTCATATTAAACTCAAAGTCATAATATCTTGCCAGCGAATTGGCATAGCTTTCCTGGGCCTGGCGCACTTCCAACGCAGTGGTCTGCCCAAGCCTTAGCCTTTCCAGCGAGATCCTCAGGTTCTCTTTTGCCAGAGTAAGGTTATCCGTTTCAATGCCAAGCAGGGTCTTCTGATCGTCAAATTCGGTGAGTGCGGTCTTCAGCTGGGTATTCACCTGCAGCTTCACATTATCGAGGTTGTATTGTGTCGACTGCAGCTGGATCTTAGCAGCTCTCACCTGCCGAAGGGCATTACCTGCCTGGTAAACAGGAATGATGAGGCTGCCCCCCACGAGCGGACCGTAACTTCGGTTTGCAAGAACGTTTGAAGCGCTGCTATTATTCTGCATGTAATTAAAGGAGGCGATAAAATTAAGTTTCGGAAGGCGCAGCGTCTGGTATTCGCCCAGACTGAGCCTGGCGATGTCGACCTGCTTCTCGTACGACAGAACGCTGGTGTTATTCACATACAGTTTATTCATCAGATCAATGGGATCGGGCTGGTAATTCAGAGGAATCGTATCGGCCACGTCGAACGGGGTCTCCGGGTCACGGGCGATCACCAGGTTGAGTGCGCGCTTGGAATTCCTGATGTTGTTCAGCTGGTTTATCTCTGCTTCACGGTTTACGTTCAGGTCGATCTTAGCCTGAAGAAGATCGTTTTTATGCGCGATTCCTGCTTCATACCCTTTCTGAAGTATCCTGACCCGTTCAAGGCTGTATGCCATGACATCACGAATGGCAAGCAACTGCTGCTTCTGCACGACGACCTGATAAAACGCAACGGTGACATTATATACCGTCTGCATGACCACATCCCTGAACTGTATATCGCCCAGTTTTTCGATCTGCGAAAGTTTGTTTTTTGTGATAAACATTTTGGTCCCGTCGAACAATGTCCAGTTCAGGGCCGCTGCGGCATTGAATGCATTGGAAGTCCCTGCTGATGATGCTATGTTACTGCCCGATGAGAGGGTCATGTTCACATTGCTAATCGAATAATTGTCGTTTCCGGTCACTGATATATAGGGGAGCATACCTGCATTTCCCATGGTGTTGTTGACCTTGGTTATATCGGCATTATTCTTTGCCACGGCAAGGTCGTAATTGTTTTTCAGGGCAATTCCTACTGCATCTTCCACGCCCAGCAGGGATTGGGCCGATAAGCCCGACACCCACATCAGCCAACAAAAAAGTAAGATGATTTTTTTATTCAGCATGGCCTTCGGAATAATCGGGTATTTGTTCTTTTTCACGCGACATCATGGCGTACATGGCAGGGATTATGAAAAGTGTCAGTATCAATGAGAAAAGCAGTCCGCCCACAACGACGATTCCCAGAGGTGTACGGCTCGAAGCTCCTGCGCCCAGAGCCAGTGCGATAGGCATAGCGCCGAAGATGGTTGCCAGGGAAGTCATCAGGATAGGTCGAAGGCGCGCAGCAGCTGCTTCAAACGCTGCTTCGGATTTAGATAACCCCAGCTTTCTCTTCTGGTTTGCAAACTCCACGATAAGGATGCCGTTCTTTGTGACCAGTCCCACCAGCATGATCATTCCGATCTCTGAAAAGATATTCAGTGTGCTGCCGAAGATAAACAAGGAAAGCAGAGCTCCGGTAATGGCAAGGGGCACCGTGATCATGATAATGAGGGGATCGATAAAACTTTCAAACTGGGCCGCCAGGATCAGGTAGATCAGGACCAGAGCAAGAACGAATGCGAAAGAAGTATTTGAACTGCTCTCGGCAAAGTCGCGGGATGGTCCCAAAAGATCGGTATTGAAGGAGCCGTCAGTGGTTTCCCTGGCAATTCGTTTCATTGCGGCAATTCCTTCGCCCAGTGTCTTACCCTGGGCCAGGGAAGCGGAGATGG
>Ga0194062_1000570_pt1 | contig 15651 bp, 18 predicted proteins | sample SepL2225m_MetaG_FD_155481 | JGI IMG/M metagenome (GOLD analysis project Ga0194062, IMG submission 155481) | Anoxic zone freshwater microbial communities from boreal shield lake in IISD Experimental Lakes Area, Ontario, Canada - Sep2016-L224-25m | ecosystem: Environmental > Aquatic > Freshwater >... | reverse complement strand
ACGCGACTTACCATCCAGTAAGGTTTGCACAACATCACCCATCGCCTGACGTCGATATTCGTTGGGAATTTGTTTCACCAAGCGGGTGATCAATTCGGAAAGCTCTTTTGTAAATGGGACTGACGGGACAATCACTTCTTTAATCTCTGCTGGTCTGGGTTATTCGCAATATCCACCATTATGACGGGATTTTAATGTCTGCGGTATCCCTTACGGTGTTGGCTATTATAGGGACACACAGCAGCATTCCCATTGACATACATCAAGGCCTTCAGGCAATAGACCTGACGACAGAAATGCCGGAAAAACTCGGTGAGACTCAGGCTATCGTCGGTTTTCGTGACACGATGACTTTGGTTTCAGGTTTGATAGGTGGTCCGTGGGTGGGTTTAGGGACTGGACTCTTAGCCGGTGCGGAACGTCACCAGTTAGGTGGATTTGCTGCGCTTGCCAGCGGTTTAGCCACGGTATTATTGGGTTTTTTTGCGGGCTGCATACGTTATTTTAGACCCAACTGGATTGCCAAAGTTTCAGGAGTGTTCTGGGTGGCGGTAACCGGAACCCTGTTGCACCGATTGCTGATTTTATTTCTGGTAAAGCCTTATAGCGATGCCTTGGCATTATCGTGGGAAGTAGTGGGTCCCGTCTTGATGGTCAATAGCTTAGGCTGTGTATTATTTTTCTGGATCATGAGGGATCTTGACCGTGATCGGCTTGAGAATGAAATCCATGAAGCGCGTTTGCTGGTGTTACAGGCAGAGCTTCGTGCCTTAAAGGCGCAGGTGGACCCGCATTTTTTGAATAATACCTTAAATGATCTGCAAGCACTCATTCGTCGTGACCCCGACCAGGCCAGACGTTATGTAAGACAGTTGGCGGATTTCTTTAACTATACTCGCGAGTTTGCAGGACACAACACCATCAGTCTGGCGCAAGAACTGGCGCAACTGCAACGTTATTTAGCATTGCAAATCTTAGGATTGGGCGATAAATTACAGATTAGTATTCATGTTGCCGATGATTTAATGGCCTTTCAGGTTCTGCCCGGTTGCCTGTTAACACTGACAGAGAATGCTTTAAAGCATGGCTTTAAAGGACGTCAGGCACCCTATCAATTATTGATAAGCGCAGAGACAGAAGGCGCTAATCTTTTATTAAAAGTGATTGATAACGGTCGGGGAATTGCACCTGAACGTTTGACAGCACTGGGTCTGCGTCCGGTACAGTCTAAAAATAAAGGCGGTGGTGTGGCACTGCATCAATTGTTGCAAAGTTTACGTCTGGTGTTTGGCGAACACGTCGAATTACGCTTTAATAGTGTCGTAGGTGGTGGTACTGTCGCGATGGTGCGACAAGAAAAAAGGAATAAATCATGTTGAAAAAAATGCGCGTCATTATCGTCGAAGATCGAAAGCTGGCGAGGGATGAACTAAAACATTTATTATCTCTGCATCCCGATGTGGAAATCGTTGGAGCGTTTGAAGAAACGGCTAGCGCCCAGAAGATCATAGAAGCCCAAGCTAAACAGATTGATGGTGTATTTTTGGATATTGATATTCACTCTGAAGGTGAACGCGCTGGCCTGAACCTGGCTTATCGTATAGATCGTTTAGATTTGCCTAAAAAGCCTTGGATAGTCTTTACCACCGGCTTTAAAGAGCATGCGTTAGAAGCCCATTTGGTAGGACCTTACGGGTATTTAGTTAAGCCCTTGGATGATACCAAGCTAACACAAGTCTTAGACAGGATACGTAGAGAGATAACTAAAAACCAACCTCAACTATCGTCCCGAATTGAAATTAAACACAAGTCCGTAAGTCGAGGCGAAACGCTCTGGTGTACCAAGTATATCAATCCAAAAGAGATTTTATATATTCAAAGCAATAACAACGGTAATACGGTTAGAGTCCAACTGATCAATGGTGATGTTCTTGATGGTGTTAATAGGGCGCTAAAAGATTGGCAAGTACCCGGTTTTATGCGAATTCATAAAAGTCATCTGGTTAATTTAGAACACGTTAATGGACATAAGCCTGATGCCATTAAGAGTGAATGTCACAATGTCACTTTTCGTTGCTCTACTATTGAATTAGCGATAGGCGGAAATTATCTGGATGACTTGCGCAAGGCGTTAAATAATAGCTACTCTACTCCAATACCATAGCTAAGCGGACAAGCTTAGGTTTTCTGGTACTGAAAACGGTTTTCAGTGCCAGAAAATACACACGCTTGCTTATTAAGGTCGCAAGGATCACCCCCGCATCAGGTCTGTCTGGCTTTTATTAGCATCCACCACCACATCCACCACCACCTCCTCCTCCACCGGTATCACTCCAACTGCGCTTAGGACTGGGAAATAAGGCTATCTCTATGTTTGCCAACTCCGTATCGGACAAAGCAGGCAGCCCATTGACCGCCACTGCATAACATAAGGGTTGCTGGGTATTGCTAGATGCGTATTCTTTACTTAAGCTCTCTAAAACTGCGTCACCGTATTCGGTACGTTCATCATCCTTAAACATAAACGGTGTGATAACAGTAAGAGTAAGTAAAGCCATCAGAGGAAAAACGGGGTATCCAGAGATTAGATCAAGCTTCAAACGTGCTAAGCCCAACAAAAGAAGTGGAATGAATAACAACCCTATTTTAGGGTATTCAATACCCCCCCATAATCGTAGTGTAATTAAATGATCACGAATATCAATGATGCTGTACTGCACCGCTGCAAACAGCGCAGGGATCTCATTCCGACCATTATTAATGGCTTCGATGATGGCTTGCTCTACCAGAGACTGTGGTTGATACGAATCAACCAACTCAAAAGTCATATTGTCCTCATTGAGCTGGACAGCTCTTTGTTCAAGCAGTGCTACCAAAGCCGTTTGTATCACACGTTTAGATCCACCAGCGAGATAGGCTAATTGCTCGGCACTTAATTGCACCTGAATTGCTGGAGTGGGTGGTTGAAATTGCCTCGACCGATAATTATTCAAAGCTTGCATTATGAGCAACAGTGCTAAACCTGTTCCTGCGTAAAATCCTAAAAAGGTATTGGGGCTTAAGGTCATAAAGTCATGAAGCCAAACTAAATCGCCGACTACTAAATCGCCGACTGTCATTGCAGTAATCAATAGCGGCGATACCGCTGCACACCCACTGATAACAGCAGACAACAGTAACAGCAGTGGTAACTGGATGGTTTGTCTTTTTTTTCTGAGCCATGACCAAGTCGGTTTAGGCATAATCCAATAGCGTTCTGTATTGACCCGCACAAAATGCAAGTCTCGCCCAAACCGCTGTTCGGGCGAAGGCCAAATATCAAGGGGTGGCTTTTCCTTAAACAGACGCTCATAACTGTTAAGTGTCCGTTGGTACATTTGCCAATATTTTTGTTGTTCTGTTTGACCACCGCGCGTGGGGTTATGATGCAAGGGTGTACCCAATATCTCATCAAAGTCAAGACTTGCGTCTACTGCACCCAAAAAATAGGCTTGAATCCTCATATAGAGTGTTTGTGCCGCTTCGTTCATGATCGTTCTCCGTCTGATTTAGTGATAATGCCTGACACCATTATTCGCAAATCAAAGACTGTTGCCATAGGTTAAGGGTAAATAACCGGATTTAGCCTATGAACTGCCGATTTTGTTCCATGAAACTCCCTCCACCTAACCTCGCCAAGCTGTCTTTCCTTTATCCTCTTTCACCACTTGTTGTGCAGTTTCCAACCGGCAAGGTGAGATACCTCGCGTCTGCAACAATTTCGCTGCGAAATCATCGGCCTGTACTTCAAAGGTGCGGGAAAATCGATTTTGCAGTAACAGGTTAGGCAATGCCGCGACATTCGGCAATTGAGCTGACATCACCTATCACCGCTGCTATCAACAAGGCCAACCGTAGGGTCGGCCAATAAGATTCAAATTAAGGAACTAGGCAAACCCAGGTGGGTTCCATTCATCCATCATCTTGATGCGTGCAGTATTAAGACCCACCGACATCAAGGCTGCAAATTTCTTTAACAGTTCATAACCGAACTTCGGCTCTTCATTGCAGCGTGCCAGTATGGCAACGCCATCAAACTGGAGTAATTCAGAATCTTCTTCGGCTTTAGTTTGAAAATTCCATTTATAAGGTGATATCAGCCAAGACCATCCTAATATCTGGTTTTCGTCTAAAGATTGGATCTCTAAAGTCGGGCCAATTATTGCTGGCATTTGTAAGGAAATACGCCCGCTGCGAACGACATAGAACTTGTCTGCAGTTTCGCCTTCTAAAAACAGGACTTCTCCTTTTTTGATCTCGACCGTACTTGAATAATCACAGAGAAATTTTAGAGCATCATCGCTGAACTCATAAAAAAACTCGTGGGTCGAAAGATACTCGGAAATTGATTGATTGTTCATATAAGACCTCCACAAACCATTGGTTAGTATGGTGATGAGTATCGATTGTAACTCACTGTTTTTAAAAACGGAAGCAATTTGATTATAGATATCCATTAAAACCATATGGATTACAGTACTCATAATCTAAATCGGCATGAATTTAAAAAACGGGTTTGCTATACTTCCAGATTAGCTTGGTCATATTGATCAATATAACTTATAAAGGTCAAAAATGATGTTCTTTCCGCTGATACTCCTCCTGCTCTTAGCTATATTTGGCATTAGCCTTGAGATGAACCCAAATGCTCAAGTCTGGCAACTTTTTATTGGCTTTCATGTCGCTGGATTGTCGGCAATGACTGTGGTATCGCTATGGGGCTTAAAACAGTTACCTAGCCAATTTGAGCGCTATGTATTTGTCTTTTTACAGTTGTTAGCCTTTCGGATTGCCTACTTCCCTATTGTCGTTTTTTCTGCAACGGTGGCCTGTTACTCGGAGCTTTTCTTGTCACCTTTATCAATCAACCTACCAATAGAGATATTTCCAGCACTGTTTGTCAGTGCCGCCATTTTGTTTGCAATGATCGATGTTGTGTTATTTTGGGCGCTTAAAGGTAAAACAGTCTGTTACGCTTTGATTATTATCATGGGCACTCCAGCAGTGCTTATTTCATTTGCTGATTTAAACGATCTTACCTTTTTTCCCGACAATAACTGGGCTGATATCAATCCATTACCCAAGATCACGCAACCGCAAGCAAATCCTTATCAGTTGGCATTGACTTCAACAAACACCAGCCTAGGACAAAAAGTAATTGGTTTTGCCGGCAAGGTTCTATATGATTTTATTCCTCAAGCACCTTGGGGCCAAGCGGTTCAAGGGACACTTGAGCAAGCTTATCTAAAAAATCCTGAGGAAAATTCTCATGATCAGTTAAGGAACCACTATGCTGCATTTTTAGCGGCGCAAAGAGCTTTGTAACGCATTGAAAGGTGCAGTCACTCGATCAGCTCACTCATACCTTTGGATATTAAAATGACAACATCTACTCAACCCAACACTGCTACATCAAAAGTCACGTGTTTTCATGATGGCGAGTGTCCTCTCTGCAATCTTGAAATTAATGCAATGAAAAAACTGGATAAGGAGGGCAAGATTAATTGGGTGGATATTAGCAACGACGAGGAAGCCTTAGCTAAAGCAGGTTTAACCTATAAACAGACCATGGATCGGATGCACGTAATCGACGAAAATCAGCAATTGCAAACGGGCGTGCTTGGTTTTTTACACATCTGGAAACAGCTTCCCTATTATCGACGCCTCGCTCAAATTGTCGAAAATGCGCCCTTGCTATTGCCTGTGCTGGAGTTTTTCTATCGTATTTTCGCCCACTATCGTTTACCAATGACCGGTAAAAAGCGAATAAAGGAATAACACAGCCCCCTATTATTCATGAATAAGAAATATTAGTTATAATATCCCTGTGCTCTCTAATAATAATTAAGAGGAGCCTATACTCTAAAGTAGCGCTTTAACATAAGTGACAATGATGGCGTGTATGAGATTACACAGAATTTTTTAATGGGCTTTAATTATGTTTCATATTGTTTATATTAGCTCCGCTATCAAACCGTTTAGCGAAAGCGAACTAGTAGACTTGTTAATAACGTGTAGAGAAAGAAATAGTCAGAAAGGCATAACGGGAATGTTATTGTACAATGATGGCAACTTCATGCAGATTATTGAGGGTGAAGAAACGGCTGTAAAGGAGTTGTACGCTATCATAGGCCAAGATCCACGTCATAATGGACATATCTTACTTATCGAGGAACCGACTTCCGAATCTTTATTTGGAGAGTGGTCAATGGCGTTCCGCAATCTTACCGACCAAAACATTAAAAAAATCCCTGGATTCAGTCGGTTTATGGATCGAACATTGATCGTAGAAAACTTCAAAAAAGATCCAACTGGATGCCTGGAATTAATGAAAATGTTCCGAGATGAAAGTCGGTGAAAAGTTCGTACTTACAGTTACTTCAGTTGCTGTTACAGGTGTTTTACTGAGTGTTACAGATTAAATCGCTGTTATTGCACGTTAAACATCTGTGTTTATGACATATGACCAGTTATAACAGGTATAACAGCAACTAAAATACATATAATCGTTTGTATAACAGGTGTAACAGCAACTGTTACACCTATAATCGATGCTATAACAGGTGTAACAGTAACTGATACACCTATAATCGCTGCTATAACAGATAAATCAGCCGTTAAAACAACTGTAATCCCTGTTTTAACTGGTTTAAAGCTTAATGATGAATATTTTATCGCTGCGCTATCGAATGTAGAACGTAGAATGTTAGGTTCAATCGAACGCTAGGTGCCTCCATAGTGTCTTTATTTGTTATGTGCAATTTCATTTTGACTTAATTAAAAGAAATCATCATCCATATCATCACCCAGTCTAACTAAGCTATCAAAGCCACCTTCACCACAGCTTTTCGTCAAGGTATTTAGAATTCGCTTAATATCAGCTTCGGATTCATAAGGGCCATTCACATAAAATGGTTTGCCCTCTCTACCATAGGTGTATTTTTCAGGGCTTACGCTGGCATCAATATCACCAAAGATATCATAGGCATTTTTATAATCAGGATGTGGCGCAAAGCCTAGCTCTTTTGAAAATTTAAGCAAGCCGTCCAGTAGTTTTTTAGCGCTGGTTTGATGTATCTTTTCAAATGCCCGATTAGCGGCTCTTGCCATTTCGGCTTTAATTTTATGTTCATACTCGTGTTCAGACATAACTAAAAACATGGCATCTTTGACACCCAGACAAAAGACATCAATAACAAATGCTCCAAAGGCAATATCCCCGCTCGGAGTGCGCCTTGCTACGACTAGCTCGCCAATACCAGAACTAAACAGATTGTCGGGAATTAAACACTCATGAATCGGATACTTGGCATAGGCTTTGGCTTTTGTCATGGATCTAGTTACTTTTTTAACAGTGACACTTCTTTTTTTCTTTTTCTTAGCTAGTTTTTTTTGTCGTTGTTGTTCTGATATTGCCATCGTTTTATCCTTAATGAGTTAAATAAGCAAAGCAAGCTAAGTTGAGTATATTATTTTATCACATTCCAATAACCGCCATTAGCCGGCCCATTTCTGGACAAACGCTGTTCAGCTTGCAGTTTTTTTAAGTTACGCTCAATAGAACGCTCTGTTACACCAATTGATCTCGCTAATTCGGCAATCGTTATTAACGGATTATCTTGAACCAAGACCAGGATTTTCTCCGACGTTTTTACCGACACTTTCTCCGACGTTTTTGCTAAGACTTCTTTCAACGCATCAAGCAATGCTTGCAACATGAATTCAATAAATGGCGTCGAATTGGCTAGAATATCCGCATCAGACAGCGCTTTATAATAATCTGTTTGCCGATCTCTAATAATAGATTCAACCGGCAAATAAGCTAATAACGCTGGAAATCTGCCACCGCGTTAATAACTCAACAATATCGGTAACTTGTTGCAGTATTTTGGGGGTGATGGTGTAAGGCGGGTGATAGCTCATTAGTTAAATACGTTTAACTTTACTGACTAATTTGACTTTTGATCAAAGAGCTTTCCCACATGTACATAACTCTCATTGTTTTTAACTGACACAGGGACTGAGCGAAAAGCAGACTGATTAAACCTGCCCTCATTTGGCTTATAAACACTATCTTTCTGTATGCGAGTAGTCACAATAGTACGCTGAAAAATAACGTGTGAAATATCTTGATCATAATGATATTTCAGCAACGACAATAAATATTGCACATACAGTTCAGAATTGAGTAACTGAGCTTCTGTTTCTTTAAGCCTGGGCTTGTCAGACTTCAAATCTAAAATTAATACCTTCCATGTATTTTTAGCGGCCATAACAATGACAAGATCACAACTTTTATTGATCTTTTCACTGGCAGGATTTAAATAACATGACAGTTGTTTAAAACATTTAGAATCTTTATGGGTTCCATGATCCAATGTAAACGCGAGACTTTGTTCTGGTATACCTGTGATATGTAACTTTTTAACTCTGCTATCTGGAGCACTCTCTTTTAGAATCAATTCGCCTTCACTTTGAGCACTTGCACTGAAACTGATATTGATTAAAACCTCTGGCAAAATTACATCTTGCAATTTTGTCAACATCACTACTCCTCAATACGATAGTAAATGTCATCGGCAGCTTGATTAGAATTAGCAATAAGTTCATCAAAGATAGCCATATTAATGCCAAACCTATCGACATTAACACGGGTTATGGCATGACCTGAACCAATATTGTAAGCAGAAATTTGCTCAGGCTTAAGAATATCATGCTCAATAAATCCCTGTTTCTTCATCAACTCGCTCTTGTTTTTTATCTCATTACTAAACATGATGCAGTTATTAAGCTCTCGAATTAAATAGTCACTATGAGTTGTCACAATGATCTTTATCCCAGAATTAACTAAACGGGCCAAGAAACGCGCCATGATTCTCTGATTATCTGGATGCAAATTTAATTCCGGCTCATCGATAATAAGTAATCCATTTTTTTCAGCTAAACAATTCACATAATAATCAAAAAGAAACAGTGACTTAGTTGATGATGATGCTATATAAACAGGAACAACTATCTTTTCTCTTCCCCGTTCTTTTTTAGGCTGAAAAAACACTTGTTTATCAATACTCTTAAAAGCACCGCCTAATAACTCCTGTAAAACATCAAACACGCCCTGATACTTTTCTTTATCTTCTTTTAGAAAGCTTTTCCTTTTACTGACATTTTCATAATCTCTAATAAAATCAATATTATCTTTAATGGGCTCGGCATATCGAGACCGCATACTATTCAGTAATTCGATAGGATTCACCTTGTCATTATCAGATAAATGCTCAAGAATTGCGTTTTTACTGATATCAAGTTCTTTATAAAACAGAGCTATACCTGTTCGCTCGGAAGTGATTACAAAAGGCAGCGGCAATTGCCCTGCAAAAAGGCAGGTGGCAATTTGCTCTGCAATAACATCACTTAAAATGCCAAGTGAAATACGACTTCCAGTGCTAGTTTGTAATGCAATATCAAGCTTGTCAGTGTTTTCTGCCTTATCAAATCGTAAGATTCCATGCTTTCCAAAATTAATCACCTTCTTGAAGACGAGCGAAAAATCCGGCTTAAAATTATCACAAACAAATTCGATTTTAGTGTTATGAAAGTAATCATCTGGAGCGTTAAAGAAACTTTCAAGGCCATTAGTAAAGCTATCGCTAGCACTTTTAAAACAAGACTGAATTCTTTCAGATAAACCTAAAAGATCAATTTGAATGACTCCATTTTCTCTAAGTTCATCCATTTGATGCTTTTCAATGTGAAACTCTGCTAAGCGCTGAAGTTTTTTAAAAAAGCCATAAGTTGCGTAACTTATGTAGGTCTTCCCCACATTATTCTTCCCACAAAGAATGGTAAGGTCAGCAAGCTCAACCTCCCCCTTATCTATATAGCCAAATTGATTGAATTTAAATTTCATTGAAGATACAAATTGATTAGGCTTTGATAAGGTACACCCGTACCTTCTGCCATGTCTTTAAAATATCCGACTACATCCTCACCTAAACGGATAGTCACTGATATTTTCAGTTTTGAGACATAAGGGTTTTTCCGGGGTTTCATTTGAGAAAGATCATATTCTGCTTTCATGACTCGTTACCTTTATAATGACTACATTTAGATTTAGTTGCTTGGAGTGGCTTTAGCTTTTTTTACAGCTTGTGTTTGTTCACGTTCAGTTTTAATTCTTGCTAATAACGCTTCTGCACTGTTTTCACCACTGATGAGTTCAGGATTTTGAGCACGCCAGTCGGCTGTAAGTTCACCTCGAAAGGCTTTAGCCAGGATAGCTTGGGTTAAATGATTAACGCGAGATTGTGCATCTTTAACACGTTGCTCGATTTGATCAGCGTAGGTGAATAGTTGTTCGACACGGGCGACGATTTCGGTTTGTTCTTCGATTGGAGGGCAATTAACTGGATACGCTATCAACTTTTGAGCATTAATGTTTGATTGGCTTACTCCATCAGACTTAACGGCTCGACAATATGCTCGTGCTGATGTGCTATTTAAAAGGATATTCAAATATTCAGGGTTTAATTCATTTGTACATTGAACTCTAATTAGATAGCCTGCGTAAATCGCTTCACGCTCACCTCGATAAATTGACGTTTTTCCAACTAATTCGGGGCTATTAGTTCTATTAAACAAAATATCACCACTATACAATCTGTACTTGCGAATTTCATCTTCATCTGATGTGTAAACGAGGTTACTCCAATTCAATTTTCCATCCTGAAGGTTACCCATGCGAAGCACAGGTATTTTTCCTTCTTCTTGAGATTTAGATGAAGTTCCATAGCTTGGCTTATTAACTAAATCTCCTAACAAACTTTGTTTCCAATCAATCAAGTCTTCAGAACTCCGCCATTCCTCAGTCAACTTTCCACTAACCGCAGCAGCGAGGACTGATTGACGGAAGCGTTTGAGGATTTTTGGGATATTGTCGAGGCGAGTTTTAAGGTTATCGACCTGCGCTAATAGCTCATCCAACTTAGCAGCAATTTGTTGTTGTTCGGCAAGTGGAGGAAGCTCAATTTCAGTGGCTTCAAATTTTCCTTTTGTAACATGAACCATTCCTGATCCATGAGTTTTAGCATATAATTTTACAGTTACTTCATCAAGAAGATGGTATAAAAACTTTTTATCTACATGTTCGTAAGGTAACACTTTAAAAATATGCTGATTAAGCCAAGCTTCCTCTCCTTGCCAGATATAAACCCCAAGTGAGGCAGACCATGCAAACAGTAATTCACCATTTCTAACTAGATATTTTTCTTCGTGTTCTAATGATGAATAATTGAACATTGCCAACTTGTTGTTAAGATTCTGAATCCTAATAATCGGTTTACCTTGTTCTTTCCATTCTGTTGGTTTAAATGCTCGACCATTTATATACTCAGCAACATTACCCAATGAAGTCGATGCCCAACAATTTGGTGAAAAATTTGATTTCGCTAGTTCACAAGCATCAGACTCACTGTTATTAGGTATCATAGATTGGGTTAACTCAGAATGCACTAACAAACCAGAGTTCTCTAGATGATTTGGGGGTTGTTCTTGATTTCGTTGAACGCCTTCATTAGCGAGCTTTATTGATTCATTCATAATCATTTGCTAACTAAATCTGAGACATAAAAAACCCGCGCGATTTGAGCATAGGAACACAAGTTCTCATAGGCTTGGCGGGTCTGTTGCTGTGCATTGTATCAAAGAGTGCTTGATGAATGTGGCTCATTCCAAACTCCCCGCACCCAAGCCCAACACCTCTGCCAACAATTCAGTCTGCACTTGTGCCTGATCCCCTGCCCCCAACGCCTGCATTAAATCATTCAACTCTCTCAACGCTTCAGTCAATTCACTCATGGCTTCCGCTGCCAATACATCGGGTTCTGGCAAACTCGCAGCATCCACACTGTCTTGATCTTTTAACCAGGCAATATCTAAAGAATCGCCTTTCTGAGTGCTAATCCAGTCCCGAGAGAAACACCGCCAGCGCGTTTGTAACTCAACATCGATTAAACTCTCAGCAGACACTTCAGTTTGCCTCTGTACTTCTTGACGCTCTGACGCATGAAAGCAATCTTCAAACGGTTTTAAATACTGATCACTAAACGGGGTGCGTTTACCGAAACTGGGCATATTGGTACGCAAATCATAAACCCAGACTTGTTGCGTACAGTGTTCATCTTGCAGTGGATGCTCAGCCGTGCCTTTCGTAAAAAACAGCACATTGGTTTTAACGCCTTGGGCATAAAAGATACCGGTCGGTAATCTGAGAATAGTATGCAAATTACATTTGTGCATTAAATCTCGGCGAATATCCGTACCCACTCCGGCTTCAAATAATACATTGTCAGGCAACACCACCGCAGCACGACCGGCAGGTTTAAGACTACGGTAAATATGCTGTAAGAAAGCCAGTTGTTTATTACTGGTTTTATAAGTAAAGTCATCGCGCGTAGGGCCACCGCCCCCTTTGGCGGTACCAAACGGCGGATTGGTTAAAATAACATCTGCAGCTGACAGTTGCGTACCCGGTAAACCTAAGGTATTGCCTAAATGCACCACGCCTTCATCGTCACCTTCCATACCGTGTAATAAACAATTCATCAGCGCTAAACGCCGCGTACCGGGCACCAGTTCCATACCCACAAAAGCTTTATTACGCTGAAAGGTTTGGGCTTGTTCGTTAAGATCATAAAGATCGTCAGTTTGACCTTTAATATAGGCATCGGCAGCAATTAAAAAACCGGCTGTTCCAGCAGCAGGGTCCTGGATCACTTCACCAGCTTGCGGTTGTATGCACCGGATAATGCTGTCGATTAAAGGCCGTGGCGTAAAGTATTGGCCTGCGCCTGATTTGGTTTCACTGGCATTCTTTTCTAATAAGCCTTCGTATAAATCTCCCAAACCATCGCGTCTGGCACTAAACCAGTCGATACCGTCTAAGGATTTAATCAGTTGTTCTAAATGACGGGGTTCCCGTAAGCGGGTTTGGGCATCGGCGTATATGGCTAATATTAAAGGGTCGGTGGTAACAACTTTTTCAATGGTTTTATCCGCATCGTTAGGGTCTTTGCTGATTTCTTTACCCGTTGAAAGGGTAAACAGAATTCGCTTGTATTTGGTCAATAGGGATAAGCCACTTTTGCTATTCAAATCCGGCCAGCGGCAACCTTCCGGGAGTTTATGCTTATCCAATAATCCGGCTTCGGTATTTTCATACTCCATTTTAATGAATAACAATAACACCAACTCAGTCACATAATCACTGTAGTTAATGCCGTCGTCACGCAATACGTCACAGAGATTCCAGAGTTTTTGTACGATATCGTTGTTGTTCATAATCCGTTTATTGATAAAGGTAGGGATTGATCAGGCCAACTTGAGTTGGCTCAAAATGGCGAGTATTGCGAGTAGCAACAATCAGATTATGCTCCAACGCTGTCGCTGCAATCATTAAATCGGCACTATTATGCCCTAACTCTCCACTCAAACGCCCCCAGCGTTGTGCAATGCTAATGGATAACGGCAATATGCGTTGTTGATATCGATGTAAAATAGTGTCCAGCCAGCGTTGTAAGTCTTCTGCAAATTTTGGATTATTGCGCCGCTGCTGGGTTATGCCGCGTTCAACTTCTCCGATAGTAACAACGCTGATGTAAACGTCTAATGAATTGATGCTATGCAGCCATTTTTCCAGGTTCTGGTCACGCTGTTTGCGGCGAATAGCTGACAGAATATCGGTATCCAACAAAAATGACATTATTCAAAGTCCCTGAGCTCAACATCCATTCGCTCAAATTCACCATCATCAACGGGTATACTAAGTAAATGATCAATAAATGAGGGGGTTTTTGCTGCTTCATAGCGTTGGAATTTTTCAAACTCTTCCATTGATAGGACGACTGCCGAAGGTATGCCACGACGGGTGATAACCTGAGCCTTACCCTGTTGAGCGGCATCGACGACAGCACTGAATTTATTTTTAGCGTCTTGTAAGGACCATTGCTTGGTTTGCATAAATACCTCTTGAGCTGGCTAGTTAATCTAGCTAGATTATAACAGGATTTACTTTAACCGATTGCTTGCCAGAGATTCTCATTCAGTGCTTCCAGCACCTTATCCAGATCACCGTCAAGTAAGGTGTTTAAACGTTTAGCACCGCCATCTTTCTCAAAAGCACGATTAATAAATTCTTGATCAATCACCACTTCCAGAATAAGTTGTTTGGCGAGGCGCTCCAGCCATTTACGTTGTACGTTTGACCAATCATGCAGGGTGTAGATTTTTTGCATGGCGTTATTAACCCGCTGTTCAAAGGGCAACAACGCTTCTCCTAAGGCGGCCTGACGGATGTAGCCGACGATACTGGCGGCAATCTCCTGATGGGTTTGATTGCGCCAGGCAGTTTTTAATTTGGCTTCGCTATAACCGTGTTCATCCAGTAACAAGCGCACTTCTTTAAGTTGTGCGCGGGTTAGGTCTTTGGGGTTATTGATAATGACACCCAAAGCGACCGACTGGTTAATCTGATTGTGGATAAAATGGTTAAAGCTGTCTAAATAATCAGCGGGCTTTTCATTGACCCCATAAGTCTGGGTACGGCTTTTAAATTCATCAGTCCCTTCATAAATTAAGGGGTTTGTATCTGAACCCAATAACGCATTCACTTCTGCTAATTGCCTGAGTAGATTGCTATGCGTCTGCACAAATTGGGCGGCTTGTTGCGGGCCTAACTGATGTAAATGCTGAGGTAGTTTATTAGGCTCAATCCCCCACAGTGATTGCAGTTCCTGAAGTTTTTGTTTGAGCTCTGGCTTTTGCTCGGCTTTTTTATCCGCCTTACGCAAGATACGCATCACTTTTTGACTCACCACATCCAAGACATCATGGGCATGACTGGTATTGGGTTTATTACCTACCGCCGCATGACTATTCGGATCGACTAATTCTTGTAGCAATTGTTCCAGGGTAATATTAGGATCTTTAACCAAGGGCTTCATTGCGCTCACGTCTTGCAGTGCCGCATAAATATCCACAGGGTCATATATTTTAAAGACAGTCTTACCAATTTGATCACAGCGACGTGTACCACGTCCCAGCATCTGTTCATACAAAATACGCGAACGAACCCGACGTAATAGCACAATATGACATATCGGCGGCACATCAATCCCGGTACTGAGTAAATCAACGGTGATGGCAATCGAGGGATACTTTTCATTTTTGTATTGTCGAATGAGCTGTTTAACCTTGTCGCTTTGGCTGGTTATTTTACGTACAGCGGCTTCGTTATACTCATCGTCATAAAGGGCTTTAAACGCTTTATCCAATAAGCGCTTAACCATGTCGGCATGTAAATCCGTGGCACAGAATATCAGGGTTTTCTCTAATCCAAAGGGGTCTAATTCTTTAGCCAGTTGCTCACAAATCACTTCGTTAAAACTTTCGGTAATGACGCGACGGTTAAAGGCTTCTACTTCAAAATCAAGTTCATCCTCCAACTCTGCCAGTTCTATGGCGCCGGTTTTCGTATCAATAACACTGACTTTCTCCCCTTTTTCAAAATGGATGCCTTTTTGGGTCAGTAAGGTTCAGACACCCCGATCTCTGCATCAA
>Ga0194062_1000569_pt1 | contig 15693 bp, 10 predicted proteins | sample SepL2225m_MetaG_FD_155481 | JGI IMG/M metagenome (GOLD analysis project Ga0194062, IMG submission 155481) | Anoxic zone freshwater microbial communities from boreal shield lake in IISD Experimental Lakes Area, Ontario, Canada - Sep2016-L224-25m | ecosystem: Environmental > Aquatic > Freshwater >... | reverse complement strand
GGGCAGGGGGGAGTGTTCCACTATTTGTAATTTGTCCCATTACCCCCCGCCCTTCGGGCACCCCCCTTACAAGGGGGGCAACGGAACATTCCTCATTCTTAATTCCTAATTCTTAATTTATTCCTCCCTCTCATGTTCGATTTTTTTATCTTTCTCATCCTCTTCCTCATTGTTTCCCTGAATATTTTGGTGTTTTTGGGATTTATTGGTTTTTTCTCTGGTGCCGTTGCGGGGGCGCCGTTTGTTCCCAGTGGACCAAAAACTGTACAGCGCATGATTGCCTTTGCCCATATTAAACCTGGAGAAAAAGTATACGACCTGGGATGCGGAGACGGACGCATTGTTTTTGCCGCCACCAAAATGGGAGCCCATGCGGTTGGTGTAGAAATTTCCATTTTCGTCTATTGCCTCGCGCTTATTCGAAAAAAGTTCTTTCATGTCCAGGGAGAAATTCGGCACGAATCTCTTTGGGATACGGATATTTCTGATGCCGATATTATTTTTGTATACTTGTTGCCCGAAATGATGAAACGATTTGGTGCAGAAAAAATCCCAACCCTCAAAAAAGGAGCTCGGATTATTTCCCATGGATTTGCACTTCCTGGTCTAGAACCCCAAGAAATTTTGGAGAGAGAAGGAGGATTAGGACGAATTTTACAATATCGAATTTAGAATCATCCCATTTTTACATCCAAATTCTCCCCCTTTTTTGCCATTACTAATTGGACTTTTCCTCCCTCTTCAATATTTCCCATGAGGATTTTTTCGGTAATGAGGTTTTCCACTTCGTCGCGTAAAATCTTTCGTACTTTGCGTGCTCCATTTTTTGGGTCGAAACTTTTTTCCGTTAAAAAGTTAATCACTGCGTCTGAATATGAGAGTGTAAAATCTTTGGATTTCAGGCGCTGTAAAAGTTCTTCCAGTTGAATTTTTACCACTTCTCGAATATGTTTTTTAGAAAGGGGTTTAAAAATAATCACCTTATCCAATCGTCCTAAAAACTCTGGTCGAAAATGTTTTTTTACCTGATCCATCACCATCTCTGACTTCTCTTCAAAATCGTGTTCTGCCTTTTCCAGGGCATTCCCTCCCGTAGAAAACCCAATTTTGGTGGCTTCGTTCGTGAGTACATCCGCTCCAATGTTAGAGGTCATAATAATAATGGTATTGCGAAAATCCACCTTTACGCCTTTAGCATCGGTCAGGTATCCATCTTCAAAAATTTGGAGGAGGATGTTTTGAAAATCTGGGTGTGCTTTTTCTACTTCGTCAAACAATACCACGCTGTACGGTTTTCTGCGGATCGCCTCGGTAAGTTGCCCCCCGTCTTCGTATCCCACATATCCGGCAGTGGCTCCCACCAGCCGAGAAACGGCATGGCGCTCCATAAATTCCGACATATCTATTTTTACCAGCGCATCTTTGCGGGCAAATACTTCCTCGGCAATTACGCGCACCAGCTCCGTTTTCCCTACTCCTGTAGGACCGAGAAATAAAAAACTTCCAATCGGACGATTGGTATCCGAAATTCCCACACGAGACCGTCGAATAGCCTGCGCAATTTCCGTTACGGCGGTATCTTGCCCAATAACGCGGGTTTTCAACTGCTTTTCTAAATCTAACAGTCGTCTCATATCGCTTCCCATCAGTTTTTCTAAGGGTACTCCCGTAATGCGTGATATGACTTCTGCAATATCTTGCTCGGTAATGGTTTCTTGGGGCACATTTTTGCTGACGATTTCACGCTGTTTTTTAATATCTCCCTCCATTTTTTCAATATCGTGTTTTATTTTCAGCGCTTTCTCATAATTTTGGTTTCGCACCGCTTCTTCCTTTTTTTTGGTAATGGCAGATATTTGCTCTTCTAATTTTTTCATTTCTTCTGTTTTTTTGTGGCTCTTATGCCCTTTTCGTGCAGAGGCTTCATCTAATAAATCAATCGCCTTATCCGGCAAAAACCGGTCAGGAATAAATCGCTTGGAAAGTTTTACCGCTTCTTCTACTGCTTTTTCGGTAATCGTAATGCGGTGGTATTTTTCAAAACTCTCTTTGAGTCCCAATAAAATTTTAATGGCGTCCACTTCCTCTGGCTCGTCTACCGTAACCGGCTGAAACCGGCGAGCTAAAGCCTTGTCTTTTTCGATATATTTGCGGTATTCGTCAAAAGTCGTTGCTCCTACTACCTGAATTTTTCCGCGAGACAAAGCCGGTTTTAAGAGATTTGCCGCATCTAATGTCCCTTCGGCAGATCCAGCCCCAATAATGGTATGGAGCTCGTCAATAAACAAAATTACATCTCCTTCGCTCTCAATGGCATCATCAATTACTTCTTTTAATCGGTCCTCAAATTCTCCCCGGTATTTGGTACCGGCAATAAGCGCTCCCATATCGAGAGATACCACTCGTTTCCCTGCGAGTCCAGTGGGAACATCTCCCCCATGAATGGCGAGTGCCAACCCTTCTACGACCGCTGTTTTTCCGACTCCTGGTTCTCCAATAAGAATGGGATTATTTTTGGTTTTTCTATTGAGGATATGAATGAGTCGTTCAATTTCTTGGCTGCGTCCAATAATGGGGTCAATTTCACCGTTTTTTGCCATTTCCGAGAGGTCGGTGGAGAAAAAATCTAGTGCGGGGGTTTCACTGTCTCCGTCATCTTCCACTCCGTCAAAATCATCCTCTTCGTCATCCAGATCATCCTCCTCGTCAAAATCGTCTTCTTCTCTTTTTTCTTCTGTTTTTCTCTTTTTTCGGTAGGGTTTTTCTCCTTTCGGGTCTATTCCGCGCATTACTGCAACCGCACCACTCAGCCCATGAAAAATTTCTTCTATGAGATTTTTTTCTTTATCTTTTGAAGTTTCCGATAGCTGCTCGAGCACCCGTTTTATTTGTTGGTTGAGATCGTCTAAAACGATACTCATCTTCATGAGGATTTGACACGCTCCATTTTGCGGGTTTTCTAACAGTCCTGCCAAAAGATGTTCACTGCCCACAAAATTATGTTTGTAGCGAAACGCAATCGCTACTGCCTGTTCTACCGCATGGCGCAACGGAAGAGACATGGTATTAGGAAATGCAGGATCCGCCAATTCCGGTGAAATACTGTAATATAGCGCTCGCACACTTTCTTGGGAAACCCCGTTATGAAAGAGGATGGAAAACGCAATGCTCTGGGAATTTCCCAAAATGGCAGAGAGGAGATGCTCGGTTCCCACATAAAAACACTTGAGGATGGTACTTTCCTCTTCGGCAATTTGCAGGGCTACGCGCGCATCGGGGGTAAATTTTTCAAAAGGATTGGCAGGAATAGGGGGCATGGAAGAAAAATCAAAAAAATCTGGTTCATCATATCCGAAAGCCCGAAAGAAGGGAACAAAATCTCTTATCGATATTTTTTACAAAAAGCGCAATTATTGCGGAGAAAATGGGATAAGGCGAAGAGAAGGAATGGGCAGAAAATGTTTTTTATTTCCAGTAGCCAGGGGGATATTATAAAATAGTGCAGTAGCGGCAATGCAAATATCAGCAACATGCAGAGCATGGCTATGGGTAAACGCTTCCACTATTTCGGTTGCTTTTTGAGAAATTTCCCTATTTACCGGAATCCTTTCTACTTGCATTTCTTCGAGTGTTTTTTTCAGAATGATCATTTCTTGTTTACTCCTCGTTCCTTGGAGGAGCTCCATATATGAAATATCTGAAATACACATATCACCAACACTATCTAAAAATTCCTGTGCAAAAAGGTTCCCACGCATTGCCCAAATAAAAATGTCAGTATCAATGAGAGTCATATTTTAAAAACGAGATTTTCGCATTTCTTCTACATATTCTTCTGCCGGAGGAAGATCTTCTCGGTCTTTCCATATTCCAAAAAGAGGTGTATTTTTCCAGCTTTTTTGCGTATTTCCAGGCGTGATTTTTTGAGTAAAAAATCGGTCACCCCCCCATGTTTTCCAATCATGCGAGGAAAGAATAACAAAAGAAAATTGCCCATTGCGAGTAATAGCAACCGGAGCACGAGTAGCGAGAGAAAGAACTCCGCCTATTTTATTTTTTAAATCCTTAGAGGGGACAGTCGTGATCATATTTTAAAAAAACACAGAGACATTATAGCTAAAGGAGACAAAGGAGACAAGAAAAAATTTTTGTGTACTGATCACAAATACCAAATGAAGAGCGCGACTGCAAATCCCTCCTAATACAGGGAGACTTTTGTAATTTTCTTATCGATACTTCCAGGCATATTTCAGGGAATCTCTCACATGAATGCGAATAGATTTTTTCCGGAAAAAGTCTAAAAATCCACCTTCCGAGCACCGTTTTCCATCTGCCATCACTTCTGTTTCTGCAAAAAATACCACTCTTTTTTTCTTCTCCCAGCATTTTTTACACAGTGCCGTATCCGAGAGAAAGAGAAAAAAAGTCTCGTCAAAGCCGCCCAAGTTTTCCCACAGCGATTTTTTTAAAAAGATGCAAGACGATTGAATCCAGTCTACCTCTTGGGTTTTGGTGGTATCAAAATGTTCATATTCGTCTTCTGCTACGGCATTTTTTAAAAAAGGGATATTTCGAAGCCATGTACGCCGTGCGACTTGGAGAAAAAAATGGGGGAATTTGCGCACCGTCATCGCAATGCTTCCATCTGGATTTTTTTGCCGTGGTCCGGTAATTCCCACTGCGGGGTTTTCCTCTAAAAAATCTATAATTTTTTGCAAACTTTTAGGATCCTTCCATTCGATATCCGGGTTTACAATGGCGAGATATTTGCCCTTCGCGTTTTTACCCATGGCATTATACGCCTTGGTATATCCCACATTTTGGTTGCCAATGGTGAGCAAAAGAGATGGATTTACTCCCTTATTTCCCTTTACAAGCGGGGTGAGAAAATCGCGGAGATACTCTGCGTTTTGTGCATTTACCGAGTTGTCGTGCACCAGAATTTCGTATTCAAAAGAACATTCCTGTTGCAAAAGACTCTGGATGCCCGCAACCACAGCGGGGGCTTTGTAATAGTTTAAAATGAGGATGCTCAGGAGCGGCATGATGAGTAAAAAAGGCTTTCCATTTCTGCCGGTGTTTTTTTAATAACCATAGCAGAGCGCTTTAAGAGTATTTTTTTCCACTCGCCACGGATTTTTTTCCACTCTAAAAAAACGAAAGGCGCGGTAAGTGTGAGAAAAAGAACAGCACGAAAAAGATACCAGAGAACGGAAATATTTGTCGCGAAAGAAAATTTTCGTCCCCAAACATTTTTAACGAGAATTATGAAATACCCCCAAAAAGACGATGCTTTTACCCACAGCGGTTTTTTATTTCCTTTGTTCCCCACTTGTCGGTCATGCCACGCATGAGCCCCTGGAATAAAAAGGCATTTTTCTCCTGCCCATTGCAGGCGATACGACAGGTCAATATCGTTTTTATAATGGAGAAGTTCATCAAAAAATTCTCCGGTTTTTTGTTCTTCTCCATCATTCCCATTTTTGTAGGAGTCCGGTGAACCGTGCCCTTTACTAAGTCTATTTATACACACTACAATGGCTCTTTTTCGGTAAAACCCCAGTGCACCCGAGGCGCCAAAAATTTCTCTTTGTCCGTCGTATTGTCCTGTGTCTTTTTCTCCTTGTCCCATATCCACAAAATGGTGGTTCTTAAAGGCTTTTAAACCGCAAGAGTCAAGCACTTGGTATAACAGGGGGTCATGACCCCCTGTTGGGCATCTACTACATTCAAAATCCCACCGATATAATTTTCCCGTTGCACTTCCAAACTCGTTATTTTCTGGTTTTTCCATTTCCTCCACCAGTATTTGCAAAAAATGGGGGTCATACACCATGTCATAACTCGCGCAGAGGTAATACTCACCTTTCATACGGGCAATACAGTCGTTATGCCCGCCGGAATGCCATTTATTTTCTCCAGTAAATAGCTGTACCCGCGGGTCTTTTACCACTTCTGGCAGATTTTTTCGGATATATTTTTCTGCTTCTCCGTTGGGGCTTTGGTCCCGCAAAATCAGCTCAAAATTTGTATAGCTTTGCTCCAAAAGACTTTTCAGTGAAAACGGGAGGTAGTGTTCCCCTTTATACAGGACAACGCCAATGGAGATAAGGGGAGTGCTCATAAGAAAACATTTCCCCTTGTAGTACGGGGTGCCTTTTGGTACAATAGCATGAATTTTTGAAATACCAAAAAAAGAGATGCAGCCATTTATACCTTTTACACGGCTTACCAAAGCAAAAAAATCCTCTATTGCTCAAGATATTTTTTTTCATATCCAAGAGAGATGTGATTTATCGCGCATTCAGGTAGTTGTCCTCTTCTTTCAAAACTCTCTTCTTTTATCAAATACGCGTAAATAATTTATGAAGTCGTTTCTTTTTTTTCACCGGCATATTCCACATTTTTCTTTAGATGGAAAAAGGTGTTTTGATGTTCCCTCTCTGAGAGAGAAGAGGATGGTTTATAAGTTAGAAGGAGATATTATTGCACCTCTTATAAAGAAAAACGAAGAAATTAAAGAAAAAAAAGTAAATGGGGATGTAACCAGTGTTATTCAAGGCGTAATTAACACAATTGTTAACAGTAGCGATTTTTCATTTTTAGGAAACGAAGTCAATCAGCAATTATTTCTTACAAATGCAATAGAACTTCAAAGTTTTCAATCTGCATTTGACAGAAAGGGACCTGTGGAAAATGGAATTTCAACGCTTGTTGCGGCCCAAATACAAAACCCCATAAATAACTCTCCTCACCATATTTTAGGATTAGACAAGCCTACAATAAGAAAAGAGCCAGAATTAGTCCTTCCTGATAATCCAGACCTTGAAGATGAGCTTCCAGAAGTTCCCCTCCCAACGAATGTAGAAGACATGAAACTTAGTATAAAAGAGCTTTTTGATACCATGAAAAGCGATGTGTTTTGCACAAGTGGTAATGTTAGCCATAACCCCAATAATGACCTACGACAAGTGCTTTTAGACAGATTTAATGCTTTAAACGAATCTACTACACAAGAATCTTTAGATGATACAAAAGAAATACTCACAGATATTATTAATGATACTACTGGAGGAACGGATTTTACGCACAAATATAGGAAATATGCTTCCATGGCGGATGGAAATTATCGGTCGTATACTGGTCCTGCAAATGGTGGACTCATATCTCTAGCGGAATTTCAGACTATTGAGAATGGGGGTAATAATTATCAAATAGGAGAAATGCTTTTTACAAAAAATCATATACAGAGTCATGCCCAAAATCTTTTAGATAAAATAAATGCTCTTTCTGTTGGAGATACTGTTGATAAAGAACTCGTTATTTTAATGCTACAAATTGTAAGACCTGAAGGAGCTCATTGTACTGCCCAAAGTGGAAATGCGGAGGAAAGCGAACTTTTAAAAAAGATTGGCAAACTTGCTGATAACATAGGCATTGATCCTGCCCAATTGCAAGCCGATTATGAAAAAGAAGTACGGGGAAGAGAAATAGATAACAATAAAATAAAAGAACGGAATAATAAAAAATTAGAGGATTGGGAACTTACAGATTGCTTTCAAGCAAAACTTGATTTTGAAGAGGAACATAAACTCTGGGAGGCGGAGGCGACGCAATACAATGAAGCGCTTTTAATGTGGCAGGATGCGCAAAAAAACCTAGCAGAGCAAAATAAAGCAATACTTCTCTCGGGGAAACACACGATGGAGTTATCCGTAAAACCTGGTGAAGAAAAACAAGTAGATTTTCTGGATGCTGGTGCACATGTAAAAACGCTCATGGATAGCCTTTTGCGGAGTATTGGGAATAATAGTGCTGTAGAAGTGGAAAATATCATAAGTCTTATGCATGCGGAAATGGATGCGAAAATAGCAAAAGCAAAATATGATATTACCTCGGAAGGCTATAAGAAGGCTGGTACCGATAAAGGAAGAAATCCAGATACCATTCTGGAAAAAGTCCCAGAAAAACCTAAAATTGAAGATGTCTATAGCGCTCGCATGCAACATATACAGGCAGAAGAGACGCGTTTAAAGTTGGTGGAACCAGATGAGACTACTCTCCAAAAGACTATAGATAACATGCGAACAGCAGCAAAAAAATGGTTTTCTGATGAGGCAGAAACAGAAAAAACATTTGCATTCCAAAAGGCAAAAGAGCATGCGGATACTGCAAAAAATGAATACATTTCTCGCACGGATACAGACTTTAATGGTTTATATGGACAAGAAAAAGTAAAGAAGTTTTACGAATATGAAACGGCTGTACAAAAGATAAAAATAAAATGGGATGCCTATAAAAACCAAGAGACTCTGGATGCAAATGAGAAGGAAAAACGCCGTTATGAAGCACAGTATGAGGTACAAAAAGAAATAGCAGATTTTTTAGGGACATTAACACTTCCTTCTTTTATTACCGGCAGTGATCAGCATAAATTTTCTCAGGATAAAAGAGATGCAACAACAGAAAAGCTTTCATCAGAAACACACCTGAATATTTTTAATACCCCTGATAAAAAAGAGGAGATAGAAAACAAAGCACGCCCCCCACAAATGAAACTCGCCAAAAATTCTGTGGAAGAAATGGCAAAAAATGGATTCCCATTAGGAGAGATGACATCATTTATTGATAATTCTGTTCATATCATCTTTCAAGAAAATGATGAGGGATTAGAGGCCCTGCAACACCGAAAAAGGTTGATGGAATCTTTAGTAAATGGAATGATGGAATTTTTAAACGAAAATAAAGGGAAACCAAAATCAGAAAAAGACCTTCAAAAGGAAAGGCAGAAAATGATGAACGCTTTAGAAAATGATGAAGAATATATACGGCTCGGGGAAATTATAAATCCCCCAAAAACAGGAGGGTTTTTCGGGATTGGGAAAAAATCTGTCTCGAGCACTGCCTCTTCTCAAGAAAAATCAGAAGCCACAGAAAAGAGACAAAAAATGAAACAGGAAACTGAGTATTTTATAAAAAAAGAAACTGAAAATGCTATTCAAATATCTGTTTATATAAGTAAAATTAGTAATTTGAACACTAAAGTTCGAAGCCTTCGTCAACAAGAAGCACAATTAGGACTGAAAAACAAATCATAACATTTCGCTTTTTATTATTTTATGACTGCAACAACAGAAAATCATGACCATGCTGATTTACAGAAACATACCATAGATATGGTGCAAGTTCGAGAAATGCAAACGCATCTCGATACGCAAGAGCGATCTATTTTACAGAGTATCGAAGATACTCAAGATTATATGGATACAGAAAATTCTGCTCTTATATCTGCTGGAAAAAGACTACCGACACGATTGTTTAAAACCAGAGCATTTCGAGATGCGCTGGAACATTTACATGACTACCTTGCCGCGGTACGGTTTCGACAATCCCATGTGCAGGAATATATCCAGGCACAAAGTGATCCGGAACTTAGTAAAGATCTCATGAATCGAGAAAGTTTACATGTCCAAGAACAAAGAAAAATAAGAGGAATTATGGGAAGTATCCGAAGTCTTATTTCAAAAACCGTTTCTTTTGTGGATCCTATTGCCAAAACTGCCGCAGATACCATTGATACCCTTGCACCAGGGGCTAAAAAATTAGCAGCAGGTGCTCAAGAAGCTATGGGGCTTGGTGGTGACGCACTGAGTTTAATTCTTCATGCTTCAAAAGTTGGGCTCCAAGAAATTGGTGCTACCGCACAGACCGCCGTTGATTTAGGAGGTATGGTGGGAGTAGCAGGCATTAATACGGGAATAGTTCTGGGACGAGGAGCTGAAACATTGGGACGATGGGGGATAAATGCCTTATATAAAACACTTCTTTTACCCGGAAATGTTATCGGGAATACCATAAATTTAATACGCGGAAAAGCAACTGTTCCTATTGGAGATCTTATTGCGCCTCGAGCGGCAACAGATACTCTCGCCAGTAAACTCTTACCATTTAAGGGACTTAAACCCCATCAGTCACTCCCTGCTTTACAACTGAGAAATAGCGCAAATGCTCCCCAAACAATTGACACCACTGAATCCCATGTTCCACCTGCTGCATTGCCCCCCCCCCGCTGAAACGCCTGCTGCAGCACCTGCACATCCATAAAAATTTGTAATCGTTATGATTTTTCTTTTTCCTTTTTTTCGGCAATCTTCTTCTTTTTCTCTTTTTACCGAAGAGCGGAAGTGTTGGAATACGCCTGAGGTAGGGAATGTTTTTAATAAAAATGCGCCCAATATTGGAAATTCGGCTGTGGTAATACAGGATAAGTTAAATGTTAAAACGGATGAATCCGCAACAGGCGAAGCTATTACCGCACAAAGTGAGGTTCCCGCCACTCGCAAAGCAGATCTCATTGCTCAGGGGAAAGACTTTCAAGCCCTCGTTCGCTCTGGGGTAACTTTTTATTTAGATGCAAAAGGAAAGTTAAAAATAGTAGATCAGGTTTCTATAAAAAATATTCCTGCTGGGACACCTCCTGAAAATCCCATTAAAAATCTCCAACCACTTTTGGATAGTATTGATGATCTGAGGGTGCATCGTATTCTTCTCATGAAGAGTACTCAGCCCGATGCGAGAATGGTATACTTAAAAACTTTTAGAGATGTCAATGGTCCTATCACTCCAGAAGTTATTCAACGACGCAATCTCAGTTACAGTTTTAATCCCGCAGCGGACCCTTCATGGAAAGAGCTTTTAGAAAAAACTCCATTGGGACAAATTATTGCCAATGAATCGCAAGGAAATATTTATGCTGTTGATGATTGGACTCTTCGCCCTTTAAATGCCGAGTTTGAACAAAAAACCTTAAATACTGCGAGTAGAAGGGAGGCCCTGAGAACATCTGTTAATAAGGGGGCCCCAACGGATATAGAAGATCTTCCTCCCACCATGCAAATTGCTGGGGCAGTAGCGCTGTTAATGCTTTTCGCGAACAGTAGTAAAACAACAAAAAATGTGCTCAGTGGACTGGTACTTGCCAATATCGGAGCAAAAATGACAACGGGGTCGAGTCTTATAGACATGGCACAAAGTTTGGGTACGGACATTATGAATGAAACCGACATAAAAGTCCTCCAAACTAAAACTGCAAAAGAATTGCAAGCCGTATACACTACCATGAACCCGCTAGAACAAAAACAAGTTTTAGCACTGACCCCTATTTTAGATAGAAAAACCCCAGATATTACCAATCACATTGATAAAATTGTAAATACTGGAGGAGGAAATATGGATTTTGAACTTCTCAAGCATGCCCAAACATCCAGCCTATGGGATGAAGAATTAAAAGTTTTAGAAGGAGAAGGGGAGCGGGAAATGGTAACCAATTTAAAAATAAAAGGCGTAAAAGCTCTGGATCTCAATAATGGTCTTTTTGAGTGTCTTTCATTTTTAGGAAATGGTGTTCCATCAGAAGGATATAAAATATTAAAAGCATCAAAAGATATGACATTAGCAGAGCTTTTATGGGCAAAAACACAAGAGAGAATAAATCATGACAGTGCAAGTGTAACAGAAAAAGCCGCCGGGATGGCAGTAACTACTGTTGAATTTGCCAAGACGGTAAAAGCAGAAGTTATGAATACTAAATACGCACAGCATTTTAAGGATATAAAAGAATGGGGAGGAAAGGTAATAGTCACCATGACAAAATTTACAGCGGGAGTTGCAAAAGATGTTATTTTCGATGTGGATCCGAAAACAGGGAAATGGTCTTTTAATCCTCTTCCAAATTCTACATTAACTCTTGATCCGGGGTTAAAAAATTGGGTTTTTGACAATGCCCAATCTGCCATGGAGGCAGTAGGAGTGGGGACATTTATTGATTTAGACAAAGACATTCCCTATACAGAGGCACAAAAAATGGAAAAGACAAAACCGGGTGATCCAAAAATACCATACAATACGGTTACTTTAGAAAATGGAGATATAAAATATGTTTACAAAGAGGCATTCCCAACCATTATCCAAGAAAAGATAGAAACCATGAAGTATGATAAGGATTTCTACCAAACCATGGTGTCCATGGCAGAAATGGTAGAAAAAATAGATGAAAACCATCCCGTAGGTCTCAGGAGTATGATTACCCAGGAATCGGTTATTAAATGGGCAACAACCGGAGATTCTGGAAGTGTAAAAGAAAATACATGGATACAGCTCTTTCAAGTAAAAGGAAGAGAACTGTTAATGATTTATGGAAAAATGCTGAAAAATAAGGGAACAAAGAGTGATAACGCCATAACCGAAGATTTCAAAAAAAATTATCTTACCCCTTTTAAAGAGCAGTTTGAAAATATTCGAGACCATGTTCGAAAAGAAGGAGGTCTGGCAACAGAATGGTACCGATGGCTTGCTAATCCATGGGATTCTGGGTTCGGATCTCTTAATGAAGAAAATGCGAACGATATTTTAAGGCGTATGACCCGTATGAAGAGCAGCGATGAATGGTATAACTCCGTAAAAGATATCTTTACCTATACGGAAGGAGAAGGCTCAACACCTCTGGTAGTTCAAAGTGAAAACATTGCGACAGACGAAGAGAAGAAACTCCTGAGCCAGAAAGCATCTAATACCATGCTTCAAATTTATCAAGGATCAGAGTGGGAAGATGTTATTGGACGAAATTTTACTGAAGATGGAACAAAGGTTCGCAGTTATGCTGTGTCACAGTACCTCAGACTTTTGGCAACCATAGACAGTTCAAATTCGGCTACTATTTCCCATGATAATTATTTGGATGCACTCCATTACCAATTTATGAAAATTTCTGATTATGCCCAAAAGGGAGTTATTACAAAAGAGAAAGTAGACCATTTATTTTTGGATACTAAAACCTGGGATGAGTATAAGCAGAACGCTATCCCCACCCTTGACTCTATTCGTCGAGGAGTAACAGCAGTAAGTGATGGTGCAAATGAAGCAGTAAAAACTAATATCGATATTCCCACAAAAATTGCAGGAATTATAAAATCGTTAGGAAATAACTATACAGGAAAAATATTCGCTCCTGCAGACACACAAAAAGAATTAAATACATTAACAAACAATATCGTAATGCAAACAAAAGCATTAGACCCTACTCTTACAAACCTTCCAGCCATAGAGGCGTATATGCAAACACAGGGGAAGTTTTTTAGGGTTGATGTAATGCCAGTAGCCGGAGGAAATCACCAAATAATAGTAGAATTGAGTAATCTTGAGAGTGCAGGAGAAATCGTTCCTGATCCATACTTTCCATCTGCCACAGGGGATATAAAAACTGGTATTGACGGCGTTAAAAAACAAAAAGTGCTCACCCTCACCGAAGACTATATAAACCAAACCATTCCTGGGAAAATGGGCGGATCACAAGACCAAAATAGCATTCTACTGTATAAAAAGAATATTGAAGATATTGTAAAGGGTCAATTTCCTGCCACCACCACGAATCCAGCTTTAAAAGCAGCAAAAGAAGCACGCTTTATGAAGCTCGTTGAATCCAATGAAATGGGGCATTCTTTCTTTAAAAGTATTTTTGACAAAGCAGTAGAACCAGATTGCCTTTCCAAAGAATATGCACAAAAAGCCACCTTCACATACGAAGGAAAAACATGGACTTTACACCAGCTGAACGAGGCATTTTCGGATGTGACTTCTACGAAAGAAGCTTTTTTACACGGTGATTTTGCGGACGAATTTACAAACCGATTAAAAGCGCCCAGCATACAACAATACGACTTTTGCAAGCATTTTTTAACAAAATTTTTAGGAGCGCAAAAAACAGCCGATGGAAAGGGGGCAATGAGTAACGAAGATTATCTCAAAAGTATTGATGCACCCGTCGGGAATGCTTCTCAAAAAGCTATTATGGATGCCATGGAAAAAGAGATTTTTATACTTATTAATAATCAAATTATCACGCTCAATGTAGCAAAAGCAGTTGCTCCTCCCGCTCCTCCGCCCGTTCCTGGGAAGCTGCCTATTATAAATACAACTCCTCCTGGTCCTTAAAGCTTTTTTATGGCACAAGAAATATCATCCGAGGCAGAAAAGGAAAAGATTTCTGTATTTTTGCAGAGCGCTCATGGTGTGTTTCAGCAAATGTCTCAACGAACCAAAACGCCCGAAATGGAAGAGGATGTTATTCGGATTGATAAAATTACCGCTTGGATGGAGGGGAACCGCCAAAGTGCTGTTGCATTAGGCGCAACGCCTTTGCAAATTTTGGAAATTAACACCCTCAAAAGTGAATTTGTCAGTCTTCAAGAAAAAAAGAAAACAGCACTCGCACTTTTAAACAACATTGAAAAAGTGCTGACTGAAATTACTACAAAAAATGATACCAGCAGAGCAGGACGAGTAAAAACATGGCTGGAAGAACAAAAACAACAGCTCTTAAAAGACGATTTTTACAAACAGTTGGTTCCGCAGGTAGATGAGGGGATTGGGAAATTTGACAAAATTGTAAAAGGAGAAAAGAAAGAAACCACGACAGAAAACGAGACAATAAATTGGGTAACTGGTGGTGAAAATGAACATAACATTATTTATAGAGGTGTAGAAAATATATTGGAAAGCACAGGATTACAAACCGTAAAAACCCCTCCCGTAGAAGAACCACCAAATGAGGTAAAAAATAGCGCTCCAGTGACAAAAGCCACAGCAACACCAAAAGAAGAAGTTGAAGCTGTAAAAAAGGAAAAAGAGCGTATTAACTCCCAGCTCCAGGAAGCAGAGTCTTTGGGTATGCAATTTTTACAACAACTCAATACTGCAATAGGAAAATTGATAAACATCGGACATCCCCCGTTTAAAAAGGAGCAAGAATCAGATATTATTATCCTACAGGTGGAAACAAAAACTATAGAAGACTCATTAAGACAAATCTATGCGGTACTTGATGAAGATAGCAAGCTCCCTGAACCTTATGCCGAAGAAGCAAATTTAGCGAAAGAAATAAAAAAGCGTCTTGATGCTGCGAAAGAAAAAATCGCAAAAAATCCAAAAGAAACAACGGACAATCCGAAATCAGCAGAAGCACAAAAGGAACAAAAAAGTGCGCAACCGCCGGATGTTGACATCGCCCATTCACCAAAAGGAGAGCAGAAAGAAAATTTCGAAGTTTCTTCACTAAATGATGGAGGAAACTTACTTCTTGCACCTGGTAAAACTTTAACAATAAATAATACCGATCGTGGGTCATATTGGGGAAATCCTTTGATGGTCAAAAGTATTACAAGAGAATCGGAACATCAGTGGGATATAGAAATTGTAGAAATAATAGAAAATAAGCATATTTACTTTGGTTTTGATGACAACAGTAATATTCATCTTGGTGGAAGTGGGAAAAACGATTATGAAGTCGTGGTTGGTAAAACACAAGGATCGTATGTTTTACAAAAAAAAGTTGAAGAAAAAAACAATGTCCAAGAAAAACAAAGTGTACAAATACCAGTTTCAACGAATACTCCGACAATGGAAAAAAATGGATTAGATACTCATTCCCTTGAAGAGCTTGCAAATTGGATGAATTCTGACCTTCCCCCCAAAAAGAAAATAAACGATGAAATATTTAACCGAACATTTCCTGGACGATTTAATGATCCCTAAGTTTCAATTCGAAGTGCAACAGGGGAAACAATAGAGAGCGAACATAAGGGGGGGTAAAGTGAATAGGCGTAACTATCATTTTACCCCCCCTGATATGTCGTATAC
>Ga0194062_1000568_pt1 | contig 15694 bp, 10 predicted proteins | sample SepL2225m_MetaG_FD_155481 | JGI IMG/M metagenome (GOLD analysis project Ga0194062, IMG submission 155481) | Anoxic zone freshwater microbial communities from boreal shield lake in IISD Experimental Lakes Area, Ontario, Canada - Sep2016-L224-25m | ecosystem: Environmental > Aquatic > Freshwater >... | reverse complement strand
TGTTACCCCACCGACTACAGTAGCGCCCGGTGATTCCACCGAATATTCGGTGAATAACTTTAATTTTGAGCGGTTGGGTGTGCGGGTGCCAGCTGTTATCGTATCCCCCTATATTCCAAAGAATATCGTTGATCACCGGGTTTATGATCATTCATCAATACCCGCTACCCTGGAAGCCTTGACGGGTTTGTCATCGTTGACAGACAGGGATGCTCATGCCAATAATCTGACCTCATTACTGTCATTGGCTACACCCCGTTTGGATACTCCAGAAGTGCTACCCAGTCCAGCAGAGGCAGCTTCTTCACCGACCGCAAGGATTGCTGCGCCAGTGGTGGCTACTCATCCAGACAAGGCAATCGATGGTGGAAATCTACCCGGTTTTCTATTTACTGTGGCCAAGACTGAATCAGATATCGCGGGTGGACAAGGTGATCACAGTGCGGCTATGTTTGCAAATTCTCGAAATATCCAAACTCATGGCGCAGCCCATGGCTATGTTAATGGTGTCATGCAGCAACTGAACCTTCCAAAATAAAAAACATCAACTGAGCAAAGTCGAAGTAGAGTGTGAGTAAACCGCTAGACTTCAACTCTGTTCAGATAATGTATAAACGAGGTCGGTAAAAACTTAGCAACCATTAAAGAAACGCTCTAAAATAATAGAGGCTACCAGAAGTAAGACCCTCTAGCGTGGCATTGGCACCTGTTGTAATCGAGGCCACTTGCCATACACTATCAGCAGTGAGAGAAGCAATCTAAAAAGGATGGCCTTTGCCGGTAAAAAGTAAGCCATTAAGGGAAATGGACAAACTATCCAGCGAAAGGTTGACGTATTTTAGGGAAAGGGTAATAGTTATTTTTAGTGGACGATCTGGTGCTATCGACCCACAGCTGTCATTCAAGCTAGATTTTTGGCTGGCAGCATATCGATGAAAAGCTGACAGTCAATTCTAGGAGTGTCCATGACTTATAACCACATGAATAAAAACAATTTTTATTTTTTAATAGTTGCCGTATCTTATGCTAATTACGCACTTATAGCCTAGCTTAACGAAATTTGTCTTCCGCTAATTTATAACTCATTGTTTTTAATTAATCCATAAGACCGACAAACTCCTAGGCCTTGTAATTTAGCTATTACACCTTTTAGATGTGTCTATGAGATAAAAATATAAGTGGCTTATTAGGAGAATAAACATAATTTTTGTTGCCAAATGATTTGGAATTCTCCATGCATGTCTCAAACTTTTCCTGATTCTTATATTTATCAAAGTGTCCAGATTCAAATATCATATCTCACTCCAAAAATATTAATTACACCAAACCAAAAAATTTAACTGCAATTACAAGTAATGCAACCAAAACATAAAATCCCCACACAGAAAATGACTTTAGAGATTCAATGTGCAATTTGATTTGATTGCCTTCTAGTTTTACCAAATACAAATCTTCAAGCGTCAACGATTGTCTATGAATCTTTCCTACAAAAGTTTCATATGAAGCTCTAAAGCCTTTCTCCATGGCAAGGTAATAGGTATCGAGTGCACAAAACAAGATGATTGGAATAAGGGCGAGTATTATAAAATCTGACTTTCCTTTATCAGCAACGATTACAAGCACGGTAGAAACAATCGTAATACACCATGTTTTAGATGACGCACTATTCGATGCCATACGCGCTATTACATTTTGAAGAATACCAAGATGTATTTGAACGGAAGTTGATTCTTCGGCCAGTGAATTTTGATTGATTTCAGTCATATTTCCCCCTTATGTTAATTGCTTCCCAGTCATTCTCGGTAACTGGTTTGTTGTTGCCATCTATAACCCCCATGTTTCTTACCATATTCAGCCTTATCTTTTTATGCTCATGTTTTTCCAAGTTTCAAACGTGGCGTTGGGGACTACTCGGTCTTGAAAAGGTATACTCATTTGTTTGCCTTTCAGTGCTGGCACCGTCAATTGAACTGGTTTTCCGTAGCGAATCACCGTCATCTGAGTCGAACTGCCGCTGAGACGGTCGCGTTCGGCTAAAAAAGCCTTCCCGACAATATTAATAGATGTTTCGTCTTGGCTTTCTTTTGATTTTTCGACAGAAAGACTTTCAGGAAAAGACCAGTTCCCATAACGCCAAAGAATATCGCCGACTTGTAAACCGATCTGGTAGGCAGGCAGCTTAATAGTGGCTATTTCTGTTATCACGATAACGCGAACCAAGGACTTAAAATCCGACTCGCTTAGTTTACGGCCTTCGGTATCAAAAAATTCATTTGATTCCGAATCATATTTAGCGCGTTCGGCGCGGTGAAAACCTTTAGGTCCTGCTACTGGCTTACCATCAGTGTCAAAATAAGCCAGACTTAAGAGTTTGCCTTCCTTATCAAAGTGGCTACGAGATTCGGCATAACCTTCTGGACCGATTATCAACTTGCCGTTAGCACTATGATAGGAATTAACAGTGTCACCTTGTGTTCGGTTATCCATTTTATAAATTGCAAATCCTTGTAAAGGATTAAAAGCCGGTTTGCCGTTAGCACCGTAATTGACCTGAGCAATGCGCCCATCCGAAAATTTCTCAAAGCAGCCTTTGGCAAAGCCGTACTGACCAATGACTAGGTGATCTTTTACATCGTAATATGCTTGTTCTATCCATTTATTTTCCTGTTGCGCACCTTCTTTGTCATAAACATATTTTACCGTAGCAATGCCAAGTTCTCGATCATAGTTGGGACTGCCATCCGCACGCAATTGAGTGATTCTGGTCTGTTGTCCACGTTCGTTGTATTCTTTAATGATTAGGTGATTGTTGTCGCTGTCTTCGGCGGGCTTATGGTTGAGACCGAAAATCTGCCGTTTAGTCTCCAGGCGCTGTTCGTTATAGGCGTAAACAGTTTCGTGTATGCCTTGGCGGTCGGTGGTGGGACGATTTTGCGTATCAAAATAAGCCGTGCCTATCTTAAGACCTAACGGGTCATAGGTATTACGCACTTCGTGAACACCATCAGGCCCTTCAGTGGGACTGCCTTTTTTGTCGTACCAGCGGCTATTAACTAAGTTGCCATAGTCATCATAAGTCGATTCGACTTTGTGAAAGCCTTGCTTGTTGTTGCTGGGCTGTTCGCCTGTATCGAAATAAAATATCTCTAACTCATGGCCAAATCGGTCATAGTGTTTTTCATAACGATGGATGTTATCGGTCTGATCCACTACCGGCTTGCCATTGACATCAAAATAACTTTGTGTAATGAGATGCCCCGCCTTATCGTAGGTATTTTTTCGTAGGTGATAACCGCCGTCCAGAGTGGCAACGGGGTGATGTTCGGTATCATAAAACCTTTCTTTTATAACTTGTCCGAAATCATCATTGACCTTTTCCCATTGATGAAAACCACTAAATTTTAGCAGTATGGGTTTACCCGTTGCGTCAAAATAGCTGACAGCCGATATAAATGAGTTATCGTCATAGGTCAATCGATAGCTATGATAACCCTCTGCACTGGTTAATGGTTTTTCTTTGCCGTCAAAATAAGCGACGGTTTCAGCGCGATTTTGAGCATCAAAACTCACTCGCTGTTCATGAGCAGCAAAGTTCCATTTGTAGCCAGCTATTATTGGATTTTCCGCTTTGTCATAAAGCTTCATGCTTGTGTTATTACCTTGGTCGTCGAAAGTCCAAGTAATTCGATAGGCCCCTGTCTGTACAGTTTCAATAACGGGTTCATTAGATAAGTTTAAAAACCTTTGTTCGGTTTGTCGCCCCCACTGATCGTATTGAGAAATAGCTCGGTAAATACCGCTTTTAGTTAAGGTAGGTTCGCCTTTGGCATTAAAGGATCGTTCTTCAATCACATTACCATTATCATCATATTTGGCTTCCGATCCGGCATTGCCAGCTTCATCATTCATCGGCTTGCCGTCACTATTGATTGAAGTTTTTCGTACTAAGCGTCCTTTTTCGTCATAAACCAGTTGCAAGCCATAGGCATTATCTGCACCGGGCATAGCATTGCCTTCTTTATCTTTAAAATATATTTCGGTCTCAAAGCCGCGCACATCGTAGCGAAGCTCAACAAACTCCGCCTTGCTGTGACCTTGAGGTTTTGGATATCCATCAGCTCCTAAAAACATAGCTTTAGCTTGTAAGTCCTTATCTGTTTTTTCATTCGGAGCATAAACAAGTCCGAAAACCATTTGATTTAACCTATCGAAAAACATAGTCTTAGTCGATTGTGTTGAAGCCTTATCCATTTTTTCATTCGGAGCGTAAACAAATCCCCAAACCATTCGATGTAATCTATCGAAAGCCACTTCATAAACAATACGCTCGTTCTTGTCATAGACAAATTCAACACGAGCGGGGCGCTTTATCGGGTCAATATACTGGTTGGAATCGGTTAAATAGGTATTGATTTGAGCGTTCGAGCTGAGTTGATGATTAGCATCGATAACTTTTACCGTTTGCACTTTACCGAAGTAACCTTTTTGTGTTACTTCAAAAGTCCAGGGTCTATGGCTAACCGCTGATTCGGATAACTGTCCAACGGGATACAAAGCTCCCCATCGTTTAGTGTAGTTAGTGCAATAGCTATGATAATCAAGCACCCAGCCGTATAAATAAATACCTATACCACCGACTAGTAGCACCACTATCGCCAAAGCAGTTTTCAGTCGCTGATTGGTTCTACGAAGTTTTGCTGCGTATTTTATTTCACGCAATCGTTCAGCTTCCTTTTCCTCCTCAGCTTTGACCACTGCCCAACGCGCATCCCGACTTTTGCGCACTATCGGTGTCAGTAAATCGTGGGAAAGCTCAACATGCGTTGTGCCTAGCCGATCTTCAAATCGTAACAGGCGACTATCTTCCAGGCTATTAAGTTCACTTCTACTAATGCCTTCCCGCTCTGCTTCGCTGACGGGTATTGAAGCACGAAAACCGCTAGTTGTGAGTAATCGGTCTTGGACAAATTGTCGTGTAGCTTCTCTTGTAGCGGGCTTCAATTTAGTAATACTACGTTCGTACAGTGCATCGAGAATGTTACTTCGTTCTACCCGCACCAGTTCTAAGTCAATCTCGGTCTTGTTTTGAGCCAACATACGCCGAAATAGCTCGTCACACATGACACTGAGATAAGCGGGCTCAATTTCTCCTAAAGCAAGCCGTTCTGGTGCTCCCAAGTTTGGAGCCTCGCCGTCGTCTTCACCGCTAACAGCTAGCACGATTTCCCGTGCAACAGTTTCGGTGATCCATTGTTTACCCGCTTCTTGTACGATTTCCAATGCCCGTTCTTTATTAAGCGGGCTTAAGGCGTAACGGTTGCGCATGACCGACGGCATGAAAGGACGCAGGGAATCCAGTTTAGAAACATAATCCTCGCGTAGAGACAGGATAACTTTGAAATTTTGCTCGCGACTATCGAAGCTTAGCCGCTCGCCTGATGCTTCAAGTGCCGACTGAAAACTTCGGGGCATTCGATTTTCAACTAGATCGGCAAGTTGTTCCTGAATAAATTCTAAACTACGCGGATTTTGCAGGCCTAGGGTAAAGACTTCCTCGAATTGGTCGAGAATCAAAATAACGCGAATTGGATCGTTGCGCGAACTCCAAAACTGGTGGCGATGGAAAAATTCCCAGAGACTAGCATCCCAGGTATTTGGCTGGGGCAATGGTTGGTCTTCATTTACTACTTCAATATCAATACGGGCTTCATCGGCGGCTTTGAAAATAGCTGAAACGATTTGCTGGACGGGCGTTTGTACGGATTCTGTATAATCTACCCGAACGATGACGGGTAGAAAGTCTTGTTCACGGAGCTTGGGAATCACCCCCGCACGCAGTAGCGAGGTTTTACCTAAGCCAGAACGGGCAAACAGTACCGTGAGGGTTTCGCGCTGTATCAGTCGAAGCAATTCCTCCGATTCATGGCTACGCCCAAAGAACAGTTGACTATCTTCCTCGGTATAGTAATAGAGACCTTTCCAAGGGTTACTAGGTGGGAAAGCGGTTGCGTTCATAGCGTGCCTCCACTGGACTGACTACGATAACGCCGGATACCTTTTTTTAAAAAATCAATGAAGCCCTCAGGTAAACTACCGTTCTTAAACTCCTTCCAGTGCAGATCACAGAACGGTGGGTCAACATAAGAGGCGTTTGGCTGAGTATCGTCGATAACCAGCGGCAATAAAAAGTTTTCGTTTATGTGTCGGCTTTCATTGGCTTTTTCCGCCCATTTCCATTCCCTAAGCACAAATCGACCTGGGCTGTCTAAAACTTCAATTGCTAAGGAACGGGAGATCAGTGCCAAAAAAAATGAAGCCTTGTCGATGTTATTTCTAATGACCCGTTGAAACTCGTCTCCAGGTTCCAGATCATTTTCATCCATCCAGGTATCAATACCGGCTGTTTCTAATTGGGATTTGATGACGCGTGCTATCGCCTTGTCTTCGCGTGGGTAGCTGATAAACACGATACCGTGTTTACTTGAATTACTGGTTTCGCTTAATGGTTGCTGCCCTTGACTTTCTAGCCAACGGCGGTGTAGTTCTGCAACGAAAGCAACTGGGGACTGGTATATGGGTTTAGCAGCCCTTTTTCTTTCCAAAAAATGTTCGAGTCCTACCATGCGCTTTTCGCTAACGTACTTTAAGCTGATTTCGTGTTTTCTAGTCAACGCATGAATAAAAAATCGATCCAGCCAGTCAGGAAAATTACAACCTAAAAGCAGTAGCGTTTTATTTTGAAAAAATTCGTAAAGATGTATTGGTGAATATTCATTGTCAATTAATGACCAACTAAATTCGATTAAGTCATCTTCGGTGGCGGCAAAACGATCGCCCCCAGTGCAGTTGGTTTTTCCAAATAAATGGAAGAGTGTCGGTTGTTGTCCTGGTTTAAAGTCGCTGGGCAAATCGTTGTCTTCTTTACGTCCACTTCCAGTGAAAGCGATCACGCGCGATTTTTGATTTTTGCGAGCAACTCTAAGAGCTTCCTCCATTAGATGATCAATGGTGGTTGTAACATAAATTGGGAAATCGGTAATTTCGGCTAACTGGTTTAACGAAAGTATAGGTTTGTTATCTTTGCAAATTACTTCGTGAATGTCGAATGCCAAATCGCTAAATGACATATGGCTGTTTAAATCATTCGTGACTCGGTAAAGCAAAGGGGTTTCTTCAATTGTTTGCGCAACATTTATTTCTTTTAATTCCGCGAGTTTTTGTCCCCAAATATCATAGAGCAAGGCTGTAGAGCCTGATTCCGTTGGAATGCTGAGAAGTTCTGGCCCAATAATTGGAATTAATCGTCCTTCGCTCATCAAAGTAAGAAGTTTAGTCCATTCGCGATCAGGAAGTAGGGTATCTGCTAACTCATTCATATATCTATACTCCTTGGTAGATTCAAGTAATAAATGCAATTCTAGTTATCATACGGCTTTGTGTTTAGAGTGTTCAAAAACACTAGATATTAGGGTTTAAGGTGCAGTGGAGCGGAAAGTTTAGTTCACAGATAAAGTCAGCGGTCTTGCGGCAAAACTGAGTATACCGAAATTGACCACTGAATTATATAAACAATAATGTGAAATGTAATTCAGGGCTATTTAACAACCCCAGCCTTCGCCTACCTTCCTTGTGTATACAGGCTCTAAGCCTCAGATACTCCACGGTATGGGTGGGCGGAGCCTATCATCTCACAGGTTCTGATTAACAAATCAGCCCTCAGAACAGCGCGACCTCCCAATGAACGGTTGAAGCTTACCTGATCTCCTTGGCAATATTTCATTAAGTTTGATCATACAAGGACAGCTTTGTGTTCAGAACCGGACATACACTCTCATTTGGTCACTGACCGGAGTTGGCACAACTTGCTCAGTCAAAAGTGAATGAATACAATCGACCTAAAACAACAATCGTTCCTAATACAAGCAGTCATTCCACCAAAATCAAATCGAAAAGTAGAAATTGATTGTGATTACTGGCATTATATGAAAATACGGAGTGACATGCTGTTGAATATCTGTTCGGTAAACTCAAGCACTAAAGCAGAATCGCTACCCGTTAAAAAAGCCACTAATTACATGAGGATGCTTTCAGTTTACCTCGGTGCTTTTATGGCTTAGACGAATTGTCGACAGAACTAACCGAGAATAAATTGTGAATGATTCAGCAAGCATTGTAAAACAAGTTTCAAATCTTGATATCCCACTGGAGCGAGATGTCTTTATGCGCACCTTGATACGGGAGCTATCTAACACATTGCAGAAAGTGGTTGGTTCTGATCAAGCGTCAGGCTTTATCAGCGTGGTAGGTCATGTAATGGGTAAGCAGATGGACAACCAGTACCGTCAAGCACTCAACCTGTCGTCCCTGGATCGGGAGCAGGTGGCAGCAGTACTGGTGGACTTGAAGCAACGTATCCAGGGTGATTTTTATGTCATTGAGCAAGATGACGAGAAGATCGTGTTCGGCAGTCGTTCATGTCCATTTGCAGAAAAAGTTATCGGCCAGAAGTCGATGTGCATGATGACCTCCAATGTTTTCGGAAGTATTGCCGCCAATAACTTGGGCTATGCCAAAGTACACCTCAAGGAAACCATTGCTGAAGGGCGTCCTGAATGCCGTGTCGTGGTTTATTTGAAGACCAGCGACGAAGCGGATGCTGTGGAGGGTAGGGAATATTTCAAGAGCACGGTGGAATGATCGACAAAGAAGCAGCTCACCTGCTTCGATTAATACCCGTTCCTCTCCTGGTCGTCGACAATACGGGGAAGATTGTTTTTTCCAACCCGCTTCTGTGTCAGTTATTGGAGCAGGATAAAAGTGGGTTGATCGGTCAGCCCTTAGCTAGTCTTACTACAGACTCCGCCGAAAAGACTTCGAATACCCTAAATTTGTTTTTCAGTAGCACTGATTTCATGATTAGCCACATGACGTTGCGTAAGTTTAACGGGGATGTGGTCGAATTTCCTTGTCGGGGGTGCCTGTTGCAGAGGCCAACAGATGATCGAGCACCCTTGGTCTGCATCCAACTATACGGGGCTGTCGAGTTTAATGCCCTTAATCAGAAAATCGAAGAACTTAATGCTGAGATCCGCCGACGTCATCAAGTTGAATTACAACTTCGGGAGGATTCTTTTAGGCTTGAACAGGAAATGATCCACCGTAAGAATGCCGAAGCTCGTTACAAAGCACTATTTAATGAGATTGACGAAGGCTTCTGTATTGTCGAAGTGATTTTAGACAACAACATGACGGCCATCGATTACCGTTTTCTGGAAGTTAATCCGGCATTTGAGAAGATGACCGGTTTGATCGATGCGGTAGGAAAAACAATTACAGCACTCACTTCAGAACCCGAGGCATTTTCGCTTCAAACTTTTGGGGACATTGCGCAATCAGGGAAATCGGCGCGTTTTGAAAATCACTTTACAAAATTAAATAGTTGGTTTGACGTTTACGCCTTCCGTTTCGGCCAGGCTGAGAGAAAACAAATTGCGATTTTGTTCAATGATATTAGTCAACGTAAAGTGTTCGAGGACGAAATATTAAGGCATCGAAACCATCTGCAAGAACTGGTAACCGAAAGAACCACAGAATTGCTCGCCGCCAAACTCGACGCCGAACTGGCCAACCAGTCAAAGAGCGCCTTCCTGGCCAACATGAGTCATGAAATCCGTACACCCATGAACGCTGTCATCGGTTACGCTCATCTGTTACGGGCACAAATCCAGGATGAAGAACAAAAAACTAAGCTCGATTGTATTGTTGCATCCGGCAAACACTTGTTGAGTCTGATCAACGATATTCTGGATTTGTCCAAAATCGAGGCTGGACGGATGACGCTCAACGAAACTACTTTCTTTCTCTCTGCGTCCATTGATCATGTCTACAGCATGATGGCTGATCGCATTGCCCAAAAAGGACTTGGATTCATTGAAGACATTGATCCGCGTTTACAAAACCTGATTGTGAAAGGAGATGCGATGCGGATTAGTCAGATTTTAATGAACTACCTGAGCAACGCCGCTAAATTCACCGATCAGGGTAGCATAACGCTGCGTGCCGAAATGCTTGTCGAAGACAGCGAGCGGGTCAATTTAAAATTCGAAGTACAGGATACCGGCATCGGCGTTAGCGAGGCACAACAAAGTAAGTTATTTAAAGCCTTTGAGCAAGTGGAAGACTCCAGCATCCGCAGATATGGTGGTACCGGTTTGGGGCTGGTTATTTCTAAACAATTGGCACAACTGATGAGCGGCGATACTGGCGTGGTTAGTGTACCTGGTCAAGGTAGTACCTTCTGGTTTACAGTGCTCTTGAAGCGAGGCAATGCTCAGGATTTGCAACTACATGAGAAGATAATATCCAACGTCCCCCTGCGCTGCAATGCACGAATTTTGCTCGTTGAAGATAATGAAATCAATCAAGCCCTGTCCAGAGAGCTGCTTGAAAGCTTTGGCCTGATGGTAGATATTGCCAATCATGGTGGCGAAGCGCTGGAAAAGATTGATAACGCACACTACGATTTGATTCTGATGGATATACAAATGCCGGTTATGGATGGACTAGAGGCAACGCGGCGTATCAGGGATCTGGAAAAAGGCAAGACGCTGCCCATCGTAGCCATGACAGCCAACGCCTTCGATGAAGATCGTAAACGTTGCCAGGAAGCGGGCATGAATGATTTCACCGCTAAACCCATCGATCCTGATCGGCTGTACGCCACGTTGGCACGGTGGATACCCGAAGACACAATATCAATTGACCTTCAAACAACGAGCGGCTCCACAGCAGAAAATCCCGGACTACAATCTACTTCTCTCCACCGCTGTCTTGTTGACAGGGAAGGCGCCTTGAAATACTTTGCGGGCAATACAAAACTCTATCTTCGCATGTTGGGCAAATTTGTCGACACACATGGCGATGATGCGGAAAAATTACAAACCGCCTTGGCTTCGCACGACCAGGCATACGCAGAGCGCATCGCTCATACGCTCAAAGGTATCTCCTCGACAATCGGCATCAATACCTTATCGCAGGTGGCCTATAATCTAGAGCACAAAATTCATCAGAACACTGATAATAACGATTTGACCGAAGATATCGCTATCCTGACTGAAATCCTGGCGGAAGCCTGTGTGGAGATTCAGACGCTGCTGATTAACGAGGGCTTGCCAGAACCAAGCCAGACCGTACCGAATTTGTAGCGCTATCTATGTATCGCATATTTTGTTTTATAGCAATTAACAGGGGGATAGGGACTAAGGAACGAGCATGAAATAAGTTGAGCAATTTGGAGCTCACAAACCCGTCGTGACAGGCTTTCGAGGCATGAGCTTGATCAGGTTTTTCGTGCTTATTCCTAAGTGTTTTAGGTATGGTTTTATTCATAAATTCTCTGGGCACCCCGATTTTGGAGTTTGATAGTTAATCAGAATTACCAGGATTAGCCTTTACTGAAAAATAGCTTAATTAAACAAACAGTTAAGAATGAAGTCCTGTTAATGATCTCATTCTTGCTTGCTTTATCCAACTATCCCCCTATAATTACAGGTTGCTTTCAGGTTCCATCAGATAGTTAAATCTAATGGTTAAACGGGAAGTCGGTAAGGTTTTAAACCAAGTCCGACGCTGCCCCCGCAACGGTATATAAGTAAAGGATCATCGTTACGCCACTGTGTTTTATACATGGGAAGGTGATGATTCAGGTTAACGCCACTTATAAGCCCGGAGACCGGCCCGTAAGCATATTCGCAACAGCGGAGGGCTGTTTGGCGGTGTGTTTACGTGCAATCGTGCGTCTCATCTTCTATTGTCCTCTGTTGTATTCTTAAACTCTATGCGCGGGCGGCGCAGAGGACAAAATGCAAAAAATTATAGCTAGCTCACTCTTGCTTGTGGGTTTTAATAACCCGTTACAGGCTCAAGATAACATTCCCGATAATACCCTTGAACTCCCCAATATGGTGGTGACAGCCACGCGAACAGAGACTCCTGAAAGCGAAGTGGCGAGTGCCATTACGGTGATTACTGCGGAGGATATTTCTGCTAAACATCTGACGACAGCAGCCGATGCCTTGAGAACAGTTCCTGGTATTGATGTCATTAGATCGGGCGGACCTGGGCAGCCGACAGCGGTTTATCTTCGCGGTGCAAATGCCAATCATACCTTGGTGCTGGTCGATGGTGTAGAGATGAATGATCCTTCCAGTACTGATGGGTCTTTTGATTTTGCAAATCTTCAGACCGATAACATAGAACGTATTGAAGTGGTTCGCGGCGCGGCCAGTGCGGCTTATGGCTCCGATGCGATGGGGGGTGTTATCAATGTGATTACCAAAAAGGGTAAAGGTGCGGCTAAATTTACCGGTACTGCCGAAGGCGGTTCCTATGACACCTGGAAAACCACGGGTGCAGTTTCAGGTAGTACTGAACGCGTTAATTACAGCTTGGATGCCTCAAGGTTGGAGACGGCGGGATTTTCTACCGCCGATAAGGCTATGGGTAATCTTAATCCCAATGGACATACCAATACGACGGTGAGTGGTCGCTCGGGTGTTAAAGTGACTGATAATCTGGATTTAGGGGTTTCGTTACGTTATAACGAAGGCAAAACATCATATGATGATTGTGGCGGTGTTAATTGTGATAATACCAATAATCACAATACATTTAACCAGTTATTTACGCGTGGCTTTGGTCATCTTAAATTGTTTGATGGTCTTTGGGAGCAAACTTTGGGTGCCGCATACAGTCGTACAGATCGCAGTAATATAAATGTGTTTAGCCCCGCATCACCTAATAGTTTTAATTCTGTTTCAGGTAATTTGGGCGAGAAGGTTAAGTTAGATTACCAGAATATTTTTAATATTCATAAATCCAATACGCTGACGTTAGGCGTAGAAGAAGAAGCGGATAGCTTAAGTACTTCGTCGGCATCTCCTGATCCTTATGGATATAATGCATCGATTCCACTTAAGACCATGAATACAATCAGTGGCTATTTACAGGATCAGATCAAACTGTTTGATCGATCTTTTACAACCCTGGGTGTCAGGCATGATGATAACAATCGTTTTGGTGGTCATGAAACCTGGCGAGTGAATGAACTCTATGTTCTTAAAGAGACAGGGACTCGTTTAAAAGGCAATTACGGTACTGGTTTTAAGGCCCCTACACTGAATCAGCTTTATGATACGATCTATGGATCGGGTAATCCTAATTTGAAGCCAGAGACCAGTGTTAATTGGGATGTGGCAATAGAGCAGGATTTATTTCGTAAAAAGGCGACAGCGGGTGTCAGTTATTTTAATAATAACTTTCATAACTTGATCCAGTTTTTGAGTGTTCCGCCCTATACAAACAATAATGTCAGTCAGGCTAAAGTGGATGGTTTGGAAACATTTATGGAAGTACGTCCCTTAACTGATCTGACATTAAGAGGGACTTATACCTATCAGCAAGCTTTGAATATGACCACCGGGAGTCAACTATTGCATAGGCCTAGAGACAAGGCGAGTTTTGATGCAGATTATCAATTTCTTGAAAAGGCGCATATTCATTTGAATGTGTTAATGGTGGGTCAGAAAGCGGATACGGCTTATATATCTTATTCATCAGTGCCTGTTGCCATTGCTGGTTATACGCTAGTCAATCTTGCAGGGAGTTATGATATTAATAAAAACTTACAAGTGTTTAGTCGAATTGATAATCTTTTAAACAAGCAATATGAAGATGTTTATGGTTATGGTACATCTGGTGTGGCAGGTTATGGTGGTGTAAAAGTAAGCTTTTAACAGCGCAGCGCCAAGCGATTTTGTTTATAAACTAAAATACCCCTTACTGATAACCTTTTGTTCAATGATAATGCATCGATATTCTGATCTAGAAGTAAACGCTATCTATCGTGTTATTTACGAACGTCGGGATATGCGACATTTTTTAAATGATCCGGTTGAGTCTGAAACATTACAACGCATATTGTTAGCTGCACATCATGCACCTAGTGTGGGTTTTATGCAGCCTTGGCGTTTTATGCGTATTACCTGTCCCGAATTACGACAGCATTTACATGCGTTAGTCGAGCAAGAAAGAGTGTGTACAGCCAGGGCTTTAAAGGAACGCGAAGCAGAATTTATGAAACTAAAAGTTGAGGGTATTCTGGAATGCCCCGTTCTTTTGGTTGCCGCCCTCTGTGAACAGCGTGAGCCGCATATTTTTGGACGACGCACATTGCCCGAGATGGATTTTGCTTCTTTGGCGTGTGCAATACAAAATATGTGGTTAGCAGCACGAGCTGAGGGTTTAGGTATGGGGTGGGTCTCTTTATTTGAGCCTGATGCTTTAAAATCACTTTTGGCAATGCCTGAAGACAGTCAACCCGTTGCCATTCTTTGCCTTGGGCATGTTGAGCAATTTTACGAAAAGCCTATGCTGGAGTTAGAGCAATGGGCCAACCGTAAAGATCTACAAGATATGTTGTTTGAAAATACCTGGAATACACCGTGCCTTTAAATTTTTCTATTACCCCTCTATCTTCGGCTTTAAAGTCTGAATTACAAATTAAAATTGATCAAAAGACGAAGCCTTTAGGGGCATTAGGGCATCTGGAAGCATTAGCGTTACAGTTGGGTTTGTGTCAAAACACCTTAACACCTCAATTAAAAAAGCCCAGCCTATTGGTTTTTGCAGCTGATCACGGTATTGCTGAGGCCGGTGTGAGTGCTTATCCGCAAACGGTCACTGCACAGATGGTGATGAATTTTTTAAAGGGTGGAGCGGCGATTAATGTCTTTGCCCGGCAACATCATTTAGACTTACTCATTGTAGATGCCGGTGTTAAAGCCGATTTGCCGAGTCATGCTGATTTAATTAATGCCAAAGTGGGATATGGTACGCGGAATTTCTTAATAGAAGCGGCAATGACACAAGAAGAATGTCTTAAAGCGATAGAGAAGGGCGCAGAACTTGTTCTGCAGCAACAGCAAAAAGGTTGTAACTGTATTGGTTTTGGCGAAATGGGGATTGGTAATACCTCATCGGCAGCGTTATTGATGCATTGTTTAACAGCTTTGCCGTTAAGTGATTGTGTCGGTCGAGGTACAGGGCTTGATGACAATCAATTACAGGGAAAGGTCGCGATTTTAACTCGGGCGCTTCAGCATTCAACTGAATTACAAAAGCCTTTAGATTGTCTAGCAACGTGGGGTGGGTTTGAGATTGCGATGATGGTAGGGGCTATTTTAAAAGCGGCTGAATTGAAGATGATTGTTATGATTGATGGCTTTATTGCCAGTAGTGCTTTATTAGTGGCTTATAAACTTTATCCACAGGTATTGGATTATTGTGTTTTTAGCCATGTATCCAATGAGCGAGGGCATCGGGCTTTATTGGATTATCTTAATGTGCGAGCACTATTGGCGATGGATTTACGTTTAGGTGAGGGCTCTGGTGTAGCTTTGGCATTTCCATTATTACAATCGGCGGTATTGTTTTTAAAGGAAATGGCGTCCTTTGCTGAGGCGGGTGTAGATCAGTGAGCATTATTATATGCAACAAGTAAGGCTGTTTCTTTTAGCACTGAGTTTTTATACCCGAATTCCGAGCCCTATTGCTCTGGATTATAGTGACTTACCACGTTCTTCTTTGTATTTCCCTGTGATAGGTTGGATAGTGGGCTTGGCAGCGGCGGTCAGTT